>Ga0302320_10000637_pt1 | contig 83748 bp, 70 predicted proteins | sample Bog_T0_3_FD_202130 | JGI IMG/M metagenome (GOLD analysis project Ga0302320, IMG submission 202130) | Peat permafrost microbial communities from Stordalen Mire near Abisko, Sweden - Bog_T0_3 | ecosystem: Environmental > Terrestrial > Soil > Wetlands > Peat | place: Sweden: Abisko, Stordalen Mire...
CCAACCGCTGCTCGGCAGTAACCGTCACAACCGCTACTGGACGACCTGTGCGCATCGATACCCTCTACTGTATTCGATGCTCAAAGCCATCATAATTATGATAATTATTTAAGACTCAGGACACTAGGCGCTTTCGGAATAAGCACGAAAGACCTGCCGCCGCAGAGGATCAGACGAATCTTCGCAGGCTTTGATCGCTGCCTCCAAGCCGTCCATGAGCTTGGCTGCTGTGTCCTCGTAGGACTGGTCGGCTGCAGCCTGCGAGGGGGCGGCCAACGGTGCCAGCTTGCCTGCTGCAATCATCGCGCGGCGCTCATGGATGACCTCGACCGCCTCGACCGCCAGTTGCGCATGGGCGGCCTCGTAGCTCTCGCCGAGTCCCGCAGCCTGGAGCTTCTGGCAAAACGTGCGCAGTCGCCTGGCTTGTGTATCGAGTGTGGCTAACGCAGGAGAAATTCCTCCGCTTTCAGGTTTCCTCCGCACGCTATAAGCCCGGACCGGTGGAATTTCGCCGGCCTTGCCACTTCCCAGCGAAATCGCAATTCGCGCAATCTCCGGCGTCTTCTCATACGGGAGAAAGATCGATTGCCTGTCAAAGGATTTCCATGCCCGGCCGTTGATCGTAACCGCGGTAATCCCGCCGCGCCCGGCAGTCGAAAGATACAGTCTTTTCTTGCCAAATCGTATGGGATCAAGCTGCGCGAGTTCAGTAATGCCGGGCGGAATGTGAGGAGTCAATGTCAGCCCATCGGCGCCGTACCGATACTCGAACAATCCGCGGAGTAGCGCTGCCGCTGGAGCTAGAGCGTCATAGGTCAGGTTGATCGGCATCTTCGGCTGAATGACCGCGTTGCCGAAGTCCGTCAGGGGATTGTCCATCCTGAAGTTACGCGCAAAGGTCAGCAGTTGCTTCATCGAGCTGCGCGCATCCTCATACTTGCCCAGGCGGTAGTAGGCCATGATCGCCCTTGCTTCGCAAGTGGACCACGCTCCCCCGTTCACCCACTCTCCAAATCGCCACATGCCTTGCGGCGCTTCGTACATGTCGTCGAGCGAAGGATGGTTTGCGATCATGAACCTGTAAGGCCTCAGCCCTGGGATGGACGCGATCTTGGTGTAAATTCTTTTCGCCTGAACGTCGTCCGCAACCCGGTAGCAGATGGCGTCGATGTTCGGCGACGTTTCAAAATATCCGTACCGCTCCGCGCCGTACACGCCGTGCCGAGTCCCGTCCGGGTCAAGAGATTTGATGAAGTAGCCGTCCTCGGTCGTAAGCAGAGGCAAGCCCTTTCTCGCCAGTTCGCGCCGCTCGGTATAGATCGCCGTCTTGCCGGTAGCTCCGGCAAATTTCTCAAGCTCGATCAGCCGGTCCAGTGCCGCGATATACGTGATGGAAAGACCCGCAAGGTAGGCTTTGTCGTACGTGCCGTCGGGCCGGCGCCAACCGGCATAACTTGGCGCCAGCAGGTTCGCTGCCGCTCCGGCCAGGAAGAGGTTGTTCCCAGGGTCGCGCCGCGTGTCCAGAAAGTTCGCCGCTCTCTCCAGCAGCGGCAGGTAGTGCGCAATCGCATTCCGGTCGCGGCCAATCAGCAGCAGTTCCGCCTGCAGTACGATTCCGGCAGCGGTAAACTCCAGCCCCCAATCGTGCATCGCGGTTCGCCCGTCGCCTTGCTTGTAGATAATGCACCCGGGCAGGGCCGCATCACATAATTGCCCGTCAGGAGCCACCCAGTTGATTGACTTATTGCCCGGACACCCGGCACGCTTCCCGTCACCCATTTGGCTAAACCACAGATCCTGCGAATTCTGCAGAAAGGTCAAATAAGGTTCCTCAAGAAACGGCAAAGCGCAGTAACTTGTCCCATAACTGTTCTGGATCCACCATGCGTCCCAGGTCGGCCCTTCCACCAACCCGTTCCACTTAGGCGTGTAGAGCATCGACAGGTTTTGCAGTTCCGGGTCAGGCGCAAACATCCGGCCGGCCAGATCGAGCAGTTTGAGATACTCCACATCGCCGCTGCCCTGAAAATGCTTTCCCTCAAAGCGCTCGTCCGCCAGGCAGGGAGCTGCATAAAGCCCTGTCATCGAAGCGCCAATCAGGGCCTTGACGGCTGTCCGTCTCGTCAGTTTCATGCCGACCATGCTACTCCTCCGTGGCCCACAGATCGCGCCGGCCTATGATTTTGCAGGAGTTCCGTCCTGCTTACTGCAAACCGGATGCCAACCAGCCGCTTCTCCGGCTCACCGCCTTGCCGCCCGGAGTCCCGCGGCAAGCGCCGAATCCCGGCTTTCCACATCCGCACTCTGGCTCCCAATTGTGAATCCCGTGCGACAATGGAGGCAACCGTGATGACTTCCGCCTCCTCTGCAGTTGTTCCTTCGCCTGTAGCGGTAACCCCGCAGTTGCTGGCTCAGCACAGCATCACCGCGGATGAGTACAGCCGCATTTTGGCGGCCCTCGGCCGTGTGCCCTCCCTTACCGAACTCGGCATTTACAGCGTCATGTGGAGCGAACACTGCTCTTACAAGTCCAGCCGCGTCCATCTCAAGCGCCTGCCCACCAAGAGCGACCGCGTCGTCCAGGGGCCCGGCGAGAATGCCGGCATCATCGACGTCGGCGACGGCTGGGCCTGCGCCTTCAAGATCGAGAGCCACAACCACCCCAGCTACATTGAGCCCTTTCAGGGCGCGGCCACCGGCGTTGGCGGTATCCTGCGCGACATCTTCACCATGGGCGCCCGTCCGCTGGCGGTCATGGATTCGCTCCGCTTCGGCCCCATCGAGCCCAACTCCTCTGAGCCCGGCCAGGTCCATCGCAACCACTCCATCGTTGAGGGCGTGGTCAGCGGCATCGCCGCCTACGGCAACTGCTTCGGCGTGCCCAACCTGGGCGGCGAAACAAAGTTCGAGGCCTGTTACAGCGACAATCCGCTGGTCAACGCCTTTGCCCTAGGCATGGTCCGCATCGATGAGATTTTTTACGGCAAAGCCGCAGGCGCCGGCAACCCCGTCATCTATGTTGGCGCAAAAACCGGCCGCGACGGCATCCACGGCGCCACCATGGCCTCTGAAGAGTTCAGTGAGGGCTCTGAGGCCAAGCGCCCCAACGTCCAATGCGGCGACCCCTTCATGGAGAAGTTGCTGCTTGAAGCCTGCCTTGAAGCCATGAAGACCGGGGCCATCGTCGGCATTCAGGATATGGGCGCTGCCGGCCTTACCTGTTCCACCTGCGAAATGGGCGGCCGCGGCGGCGTCGGCCTCGACGTTGAACTGGACTTTGTCCCGCAGCGCGAAACCGGCATGACCTCCTACGAAATCATGCTCTCTGAAAGCCAGGAGCGTATGCTGCTGGTCGCCGAAAAGGGCCGCGAAGACGAAGTCCTTCGCGTCTTTGAAAAGTGGGGCCTCGACGGCGTCATCGTCGGCACCGTCCAGCCTGAGCCGCGACTTCGCATCCGCCATCATGGCGTCCTCGTCGCAGACATCCCCAACCAGTCTCTTACGGACGATGCCCCGCTCTACCATCGCCCCGTCGGCGTCTGGAAGACCCCCATTCCGCTCGAGCCTTCTGAAGAAATCCAGGCCCTGCTCGCTGAAGACCGCGACTTCACCGCCGACCTGAAGCAGCTCCTTTCCAGCGCCAACGTCTGCTCCAAGCGCTGGGTTCACGAGCAGTACGACACCATGGTCCAGACCAACACCGTCCTCGGTCCTGGCGGCGAAGCCGGCGTCATGCGCATCAAGGGCACCGGAACTCCCGGCCACGAGCGCGGTCTCGCCATGGCTCTCGACGGCAACGGCCGCTGGGCTTATCTCGATCCCAAACTCGGCGCCATGCACGCCACGGCCGAGGCCGCCCGCAAGGTCGCCTCCACCGGTGCAACCCCTGTGGCCGCCACCAATTGCCTTAACTTCGGCAACCCGGAAAAGCCGGAGATCATGGCCCAGCTTTCCGCCGCCATCGACGGCATCGCTGAAGCCTGCACGGCTCTTGGAACCCCCATCACCGGCGGCAACGTCTCTCTCTATAACGAAACCCGCGGCGAAGGCATCTATCCCACCCCCGTCCTCGGCATCGTGGGCATTCTCGAAGATGTTTCCAAAGCAGTTCCCTCCCACTTCCAGGCCCACGGTGACGCCATCCTGCTTCTCTGGCCCATCCCTGCCGGCGAAAATCCTGATCCGAACCTGAAGGTGCCCTTCCCCGGCGAACAAGCCCAAAGCAGTGCCGATCCGTATTCGCCGGTCCTGGGCGATCCTACCGCACTGCACCCCGAGGGTGACGCCGAAATGGCTGCAGAGAGTTCCGAAGAACTGACCTCCTTCGGCTCCTCCGAGTACGCCCACGTTGTCCTGGGTGGAATCTGGGGTCAGCCCCCGCCGCTCGACCTCGATGCCGAAGCCGATCTCCACACCCTGCTGGGCGTTCTCGCTGACCGGCAACTGCTGCAATCCGCCTGTGACGTCTCCGACGGCGGCATCGCCGTAGCCCTGGCCCAGGCCGCATTCCCGCTCGGCATTGGCGCCACCGTCGAGCAGGAGCAGGCCCTCATGGTCCATCCCCTCTTCGGCCTCTTCGCGGAGCCCGCCTCCACCATGCTCGTATCCAGCCACCCCAGCCAAGTTGCCGCCATTGAAGAACTGGCTGACGAATATGGCTACTTCACAGCTCGCATCGGCGTCACCGGCGGTGACAGCCTGGAAATCAACGTCTACCGCCAACCCATGATCTCCGCCTCGCTCGTCAGCCTCAGGAAGCCCTGGGCAAATGCTCTTGAGGCCATCCTCCATGACGAGGTAACCGCATGACCCTGCGCCTCTACCAGGGAGTCGAAGGCGAAGTCGACGCAACAAACGCAATCCTCCTCGAAATTTTGGGTGCCCCAGGTCTCGTATCTGAGACCTGGGACCCACTCCACAAGATTCCGGATGAGGACCCCAAGCTCCGCGAAGAATGCGGCGTAGTCGCAATTCACGGCCATCCAGACGCTGCCCGCCAGGCATATCTCGCTCTTTACGCCCTCCAGCATCGCGGCCAGGAATCGGCCGGCATCGCCACCGCCGACGGCCAATTTCTCGCCAACATCAAGGGCATGGGCCTGGTCTCTGAAATCTTCACGGACGATGTCCTCGCCAAGCTCCGCGGCTCCATGGCCATCGGCCACACCCGCTACTCCACCACCGGCGACTCGGCCCTGCTCAACGCCCAGCCCATTCGCGTTGACTCCACCAAGGGCCTCATCGCCATCGCCCATAACGGCAACCTCGTCAACCTGGGCAACCTCCGTGCCCGCCTTGAGCGCGATGGCGCTTACTTCCAAACCACCTCCGACTCCGAGATCATCGTCCAGCTCATCGCCCACTCCCACGCCGGTACGCTGGTTGACGCCATCGCCGATTCGCTCTCCCAGGTCGAGGGCGCGTTCTCCATCGTCATGATGACCCGCGACCGCATCTTTGCCGCCCGTGACCCGCGCGGCTTCCGCCCGCTCTCCATGGGCCGTATCAAGAATCCCGACGGCGCCGACACCATCGTCTTCGCCAGCGAAAGCTGCGCCTTTGACCTGCTCCGCGCCGAATTCATCCGCGACGTCCTTCCCGGCGAACTGGTCATGGTCACCGAAGACGGCGTCACCAGCCGTCAATACGCCACCGGCGTCCCGCAGTCCAGTTGCATCTTTGAGCACGTCTACTTCGCCCGGCCCGACAGCCGCATCTTCGGCCATTGGGTCCAGGAGACCCGCGACCGGATGGGCCGCCAGTTGGCCCGCGAGTCCGGCGTCCCCGCAGATCTGGTTGTCCCCGTTCCCGACTCCGGCGTCACCGCGGCCCTCGGTTACGCGGAAGAGAGCGGCATCCGCTTCCGCCTCGGCCTCATCCGCAACCACTACGTCGGCCGCACCTTCATTGAGCCCGAGCAGCGTGTCCGCGACTTCGGTGTCCGCCTCAAGCTCAACCCCGTGCACAACCTCCTTGAAGGCAAGCGCGTCATCCTCATCGACGACTCCATCATCCGCGGAACCACATGCCGGAAAATCGTCCGCATGGTCCGTGGCGCAGGCGCCAAAGAGGTCCATCTCCGCATCAGTTGTCCGCCCACCATCTCCCCCTGCTTTTACGGCGTAGACACCCCCAGCAAGCGCGACCTCATCGCCGCCAACAAGTCCGTCGAAGAGATCCGCCAATACATTGAGGCCGACTCCCTGGCCTACCTGTCCCTTGAAGGCCTTCTCAAATCCTGCAATGGCGATGGACACACGGGCTACTGCACCGCCTGCTATACCGGCAACTACCCCACCCAGTGGGTCGATGTTGAAGACATCCTCCCCGCCACAGTCAGCCTGTAAGCTCCGTGCCCCATCCTTTCCGCTCCTTTCTGCCAAACGGATGGGGAACGGAACTTGTTCATTCCGTGTTCTGCTCTAGTCTCCCACCGACGTTGCCGACCCAGGGAGATGAAACTGTAGCGCTGGCCTCCTGGCCGGCTGTAGTGTGGACCTCCGGGTCCACGCTTGTTTCTTTCTAGAGACTTCGTTTGACATCTATGCGGCATTGCCGCATAATCCTCTCGTGAGCATTACCATGCTGACGGTCGTTGAAACCAGCGCTTTCGCTCGCAGGGCAGAGAAGTTGCTTTCCATCGAGGAGCACGAAGAGTTGGTCTTCTACCTCGCGCTTCATCCGCAGTCAGGGGATGAGATTCCTGGTACCGGCGGTGTGCGCAAGATGCGCTTCGCAGCCAGAGGGAAAGGCAAGTCCGGCGGTGTTCGAGTGATTTACTACTTCTTCGATGAAGTGAATCCGCTCTACGCAATCTATCTCTACGGAAAGAACGAGCAGGTAAATCTCACTCCGGAGCAGAAGAAAGACGTTGCGGCGTTTGCGGCAACGCTCAAAGCAGCCGCAAAGGTACGGAGGATCAAGCCATGAAGCGCAAGAATGTCGCGGATGAATTAGTCGATGCCATCCGAGAAGCCGCGGCAATTGCCCAGGGAGAAGCGCAACCGGCAGCCGTGCATCAATTTCCACTCCCGCTCGACGTAGATGTGCGCGCCGTGCGGGCAGCCACCGGCCTAAGCCGGTCAGAGTTTGCACGCCGGTTTGCCCTGGACCCGCGCGCTGTGCAGGACTGGGAACAAGGCCGTCGCCGTCCCGACCGCGCTGCCCGCGCTTACCTCACCGTCATTGCGCGCCATCCAGAGGCTGTGGTGGAAGCTCTGGCAAGCTGAAGTTCCCGCACTTTCCCTTCACCTGAAAAATCCTGCTTATTGCCCAAATTACGCGCCGCCAGCGTCAAATCGCTCCCCTCCGTGTCGCCATTCCCTTGCCCGACTCTCGTATCCCCCAAAAGTGTGTCCCGAATCGCGCCAAGTGGTATGGCCCAGCGCCTTGTCGCCTCCTAACATCAAGACTGTGCTGGATTTCGCAATCTCACAGGGCAAACAATAGGGAGAAGGCTGTGAAGCTTCAGGCGCGTTCGGATAAATATCGTCTTTCATTTCAATCGTCAGCCATTTGCATGGCAGTTTTGGCGCTCGTTTCTGCGCCTGCGGCTCTCTGCGCGCAAGGCGCAGGCTATTGGCACACCAATGGAAGTCAGATTCTTGACGTCAATGGAAACACCGTGCGCATCGCCGGAATCAACTGGTTCGGCTTTGAGACTCGTGACGAGGTGGCCCACGGCCTCGCCAGCCAGGACTACCGCCAGATTCTCCACACCATCAGCGCCAGTGGTTTCAACACCATCCGCCTGCCCTTCTCCAATCAGATGGTCGAAAACCCCATCATCCCGTTTCAAAAAGCTCCGGGCTCCATCAACAGCCAGTTGGTCGGCCTGAACTCGCTTGAAATCATGGACAAGATCGTCGCCGCCGCAGGCACTGAGGGGCTCAAGGTGATCCTGGACGATCATCGCTCCGACGCAGGTGACAGCAACGAGCCGAGCGGGCTCTGGTATACCAGCGCCTATCCGGAAAGCAACTGGATTGCCGACTGGCAGATGCTGGCCAGCCGTTACAAGAGCTTCACTGACGCGGACGGAAACCCGATTGTGATCGGAGTGGACCTGCGCAACGAGCCCTACACCATGGTCAATGGACAGCCCACTGGCTCCTGCTGGACAGGCGACACCACCACGGGCGGATGTCCCGTGTCGAACACCGCGCACAACTGGCCTCAAGCCGCTGGCCGGGCCGCATTGGCGGTCCTCGATATCAATCCCAAGCTGCTCATCTTTGTCGAGGGCGTGGATTGCTACAGCGGCAGTTGCAACTGGCAGGGCGGCAACCTGGAAGGCGCGGGCAAATACCCCGTGGAACTACCCTTCACCGGCCACCTGGTTTACTCCGCCCACGACTACGGCCCGGACGTCAGTCCGCAGCCGTGGTTCAGGAACGACACCACCAATATGTCCTTGGAACAGGGCTGGACCAAACACTGGGCTTATCTCAGCATCGCCAACACCACCCCCGTCTGGTTGGGCGAATTTGGCACCAGCAATACCACCAAGGATATTGAGAGTAATGCGCCGGGAAGTCAGGGCCAGTGGTTCTCAGCACTGGTTGATTTTCTCCGCGCCCAGCCCCGCATCAGTTGGGCCTACTGGGCGGTCAATGGCGAAGACCCCGCAGGCCTGCTGACCAGTAACTACGCTGCCCCGCCCACCCATTCGCTCAAGCTGGAGCAGCTTGCCTCCATTCAGTTTCCGCTCAATACCTTTGCCGGGAACCAGCCGCAGAGCGGCGCCGTGGACGCTCAGGATGCCGGCGCACATGAGCTGAAACCTCGTAACGGCAACGGCATTGTAACCACCGCGGCATTATCCGCGGTCACATTTGCCTTCGTGCTGATTCAGGGCAGAAAACCACGCCGCAAGCTGCATGCCTCCGTCAAATCCTCCAAGCCGGCTCCGGACCCTTCCCAGCCTACGCTGCCTTCTCTTCACTCCTAGATGTCCACGGTTCCCTGGAGACTTCTTAGCCGTCCAAAATCTGAAAAATCAGAGTTTCCAGGGAGTACACGGTTATATAAGTTATTTGTTACGTTATGCTTTTTGCGGGCAGGCTCTCAATGTTATTTGGAATATATAGAAAATCACCTTCGGCGTTCGCCGTTCAGCTATAAATCTAACTCAATAGATACGAAAACGACGCAAGCTCAGCATAGCTATTCCCTTATTGGAATGTCGGTGCTGGAAGGCTCCGTGCAGTGTGCTGGCCGTCACATCCAGCGCACCTCAGGGCAGGAGTAGAGTCCCCTCCGGAGTAAGAGTCCAGAACGGAGGAACTTATGCGTCAACACCTCTTACTTACAGCCTTGGCCGCGGTATTTGCCGCGAGCATGGGGTATGCAAATCAATCCAGTGTAAGAGTAGTTATCCCGGTTAATAAAACCACTCCCACCAGCGGCAAGCTCATGTATACCAACTATTGTGCGTCGTGCCACGGCATTGATGGCAGGGGCCATGGCCCCGTCGCCACCGAATTGAAGACGCCGCCGACCGATTTGACGATGCAGAGTAGGAACAATCGCGGAAAATTTCCTGATACACACATCGTCACCGTACTGCAGTTTGGCGCGGAGATCCCGGCACATGGTTCGGCAGAAATGCCCGTGTGGGGTCCAATCCTTGGTAAGATGAACGTGTCCAATCCCCAGGACAGGCTGCTCAGAATCAGCAATCTGAGCCGCTACCTGGAGACAATTCAGGCCAAGTAGGGGCCGGCGGCCCATTTGCTCCTGGCATGGGGCCGATTGAGTTACCCCAAAGGAGCAATCATGACCAAGCCGCGCAACCCCAGGCCTGTCAGCAATCAAAAGGCGTCCGGAGCTTCAAAGCCCGTGGCGCCTTTTAAACGGATTCCCGAGAACCCTCCTTCGGCCAAACGCCCGGAAGCCCGCGATTCCAAACGAAATCCGCACGCAAAATCCAGAAGCGCTGCGCCGGAACGGCCTCGGTCGCAAAACGCAAAGCCGCCGCACCCTGGTTCCGGTTCCGGCCCTGGCGCTCTGGTCAATCGCCGTGCCGCCGATCGGCTCCGCAGTGGTTATCTCTGGGTCTATGCCTCTGATATTGAGACCCTTTCCTTACCCGATGCCGCCGCCCCGCCCGCACTGCTGCCCGTGGCCGATAGCCGCGGCCTGTTGCTGGGTACGGCGCTCTACAGCCCCTCCTCGCAGATTGTGCTGCGCATGGTCTCCCGCGAGGCACTCGACGAGGCCGGGTGGCTTCCGCTGCTGGCCTCCCGCCTGCGTCAGGCCATTGCCCGGCGCAAACCCATGCTGAGCGATCAGAACGATGCCTGCCGGCTCTGTTTCAGTGAGGCGGACGAGCTGCCCGGTCTGGTCGTCGATAAGTACGGCGACCTGGTCATTCTTCAGTTGCTGGCCAAGGGCCTGGACTCGGATGCGGTGCGGCAGACCTGCGTGCGCGTGCTGCGCGAAGAACTGGCGCCGTCCGCCATTCTCGAGCGGCCCGACCCGCGCATGCGCGAGCTGGAGGGGCTTTCCGCACCCAGCGCCGAGCCGCTTTACGTCAAGAACCCCAAAGCTGCAACCGCCAGCACGCAGTTCCACCTCAACGGCCTTCTGTTTCAATACGACGCCAATTCCGGCCAGAAAACAGGCGCTTTCCTTGACCAGCGCACTAACTACGCCGCTGCCCAGGACTGGGCACAGAGGCTGGGCGCCACCGGCCGTGCGCTCGACGTTTGCTGCTATCAGGGTGGCTTTGCCCTGCACCTGGCCCAGGTTTGCCGCCAGGTCACAGGCATTGATTCCTCCCGCGCCTCGCTTGAAGTAGCGGAGCGGAATTTTGAAGCCAATCGCGGCCGCTGCACTGCGCAGGTGGATTGGGTGGATGCGGATGCTTTTCAGATCCTGCGCGACTGGTCCGACGCCGGCGAGACCTTTGACGCCATCGTGCTCGATCCTCCCGCTTTCGCCAAGTCGCAGCGGGCTGTCGAGGGCGCTCTGCGCGGCTACAAGGAACTGAACCTGCGCGCCCTTAAAATGCTGCGTCCCGGCGGACTGCTGGTCACCTGTTCCTGCTCGCACCATGTAGGCTGGGCAGAACTCGAGGCCAGTGTCGCCTCGGCCGCCGTAGATGTTTCCCGCCGTGTCCGCCTGCTTGAGCGCCGCGGCGCAGCCCTCGATCATCCCGTAGTGCTTAACCTGCCGGAGACTGAATACCTCAAGTGCCTGGTGCTGGAAGTCGAGTAGTCAGGCCCGGACAGTGCGTTGGCCGGCTTCACCGCGCGGCAAAAGCTTCTGCAACCATCCAAACCAGGAGGCCTTGGCCTGCGGGGGGGGTTTCAACGTTCCCGTGGATTGCGCCGCCTGCAACTGCGCCAGTGTATCCTTCACCAGCGCCCGCAGAGACTCGGCCTCAAACGTACACGAGCGCAGGTAGGCAGAGACGGTAAGCCCGGCTTCAGCGGCGCGTTTGTGCAGTTGCGCGCATTCCGCGCTGCTCAGCCGGATCGTAATGCTGGCGCGCTTCAGATTCCTGTCTAGCGCCGTGGACGACTCGCGGGCAACCGCCGGCTCAGTTGAAGCTGCTTGCCGGGTAGCCTTTGGCGCGGCCGCTGGAGCTGCATCCGCATACGCTGCCTGAAAAGCCATTGGCTCTGGGTCGGGGATCTGGGTAAGCGCGCGGTCGTTGAGTTCGCTGCTGCGATACCTGGAGTGAGTTCGCAGGGCTCGCTCATAACTGAGGGTTGCCACGTCGTCAGCCAGATCGTCATCGTTCCAGGCGGGGGCGTTCTTCTGTGCCGGTGCAGCCAGTGAAGCCAGCAAACCCGCAAAAGTAGAGGCTGTGGCGGAAGGTGCGGTCTGTGCCGGTTGCTCCATGGCTTGAAGCTTATCCCCAGGCGTACCCGCATGCGTGAGAAATTTCCCATGCACGAGGGTGAACGAATTCCGGTTGGGGAAAATCGTACCGCCAGTCCCAAAATAGAACCGGCGGCCCTGCCGCTCCTGCAACGCACCGCCCGTTCAGTTGATGATCGCTTCAGGCGCTTCCGGGTCGGGTAGCTCCCGTCCAGGGAGCCGCAACAGTTGGCTCAATGCCTCGGCAGGCATCGGCCGGGCAAACAGGAAGCCCTGTCCAAAGCGGCAGCCCATTTGCCGCAGCAGCAGGTATTGCTCGCAGGTCTCAATGCCCTCAGCCACCACATCCATACCCAGTACGCGGGCCAGTTCGATGATGGTGCGGACAATCTGCAGTGGCTGTTCCCCGTCGGTCATGCGGCTCACAAACGAGCGGTCGATCTTGAGCACGTCAAAGGGAAAGGAATGCAGGTAGTTGAGTGAGCTGTAGCCGGTGCCAAAGTCGTCCATCAGCAGCGAGACGCCCAGCCGCCGCAGGCTGCCCAGCACCTCCATCGCGGTGCCGATATCGGATATCAGGCTGGACTCGGTCATCTCCAGCCCCAGTTGCCGGCTGGAAACGCCGGTTTGGCGCAGCAAGGCCTCCACATGGTCCGCCAGGCCTTCCCGGGAGAACTGGCTGGCCGAGAGGTTAACGCACACCCGCAGAGAGCTATTCTCTATGTCCTCGCGGCACCACCTCTGAATCTGCCGGCAGGCCTCGCCAAGTCCCCAGTCACCGATCGGAAGAATCAATCCGCTTTCCTCGGCCTGCGGAATGAAGTCCATCGGCGGGATCATGCCGCGCTCAGGATGCTTCCAGCGGATCAACGCCTCTACTCCCACAATCCTGCGTGTTGAAAGCTCCACTTCTGGCTGATAGTAAAGCACATACTGGTGCTGATCCAAGGCGCTGCGCAGATCCACGCTGCTCGGCCAGATCGCGGTCACGCTTGCGGCTGCGTGGGGCTGCCGCAATACTTGACCGTTGAATGTCCTGCGCATCCTGCGCAGTTCCAGCTGGCTGGCCGCCATATCGGCCAGGCTCTCCAGCATGCGCAGTTCATCCAGGCTCATTTTGCGGCGGGGCTGGCACCCGAAGATGGTCAGCGCACCCAGAATCTTGCCTTCGCCGGAGCGCACCGGAACACTGGCAAACGACACCACGTCGAGCCGCCTGATCGTCAGCCCGCTGTCTCCGAATTGAGGGTGTAGGGCTATGTCAGGAACAATGACCGGGCCATCCTCGGCGTGAACCATGTCGAAAATCGACTTGTTCCGCGGCAATTCGCGAACCGCTTCGCCCCAGTATGACTTGATCCACACCCGGCTCTCGTCGGCAAATCCCAGCAGCACCGTGTCGGCCTGAAAGTACTCGGCTGCCAGCCGCGTAATCGCGTCGTAACTGGCTTCCGGCTCACTGTCGAGAATCCCGGTTGAAGCCAATGCAGCCAACCGGGCAGCTTCCTGCTGAGGATCAAGTGTGAAGATCTCCATATCTGCTTGTGGCATCTCGACTCCGGCCCGCGTTCTTTCCGTCTGCGCAAGGGACCAAAAACGGCCTCCCCACCCGTTCCGCGCTGATTTTCGCGGTAACGGCCAGGGAGATCGCCCCCACGGTCACACTTCTCAGGTTCCGTATCTCCCTTATCGGAAGAGATTGCCAGAACCGTGAGGTTACGCCGGAGCTGTTCTGTTGAGTACTGAATGTGCTTGCAGTCGCTGCTACTTTCGTGTTGCCGGCTGTCCCGTTTCCGTCCAAAGGAAGGTGAGCTGGTCTGCATCGTCCTGGATCTTCTGGTCCACACTCACCCCGGCCGAGTGTCCGCCCGACAGGCTGTAGTGCAACAGGATTGGCCGCCCGCTGGTCGAGGCCGGCTGCAAAAGCGCCGTCATCTTCCGCGCATGAAGCGGGTCCACGCGCGTGTCGCTGTCCCCGGTAAAGAACATCACTGCCGGGTAAGCCGTGCCTGCCTTCACGTTTTGATAGGGAGAGTACTTCAGCAGGTAGGGGAACTGCTTTTCATTCGCCGCCGAGCCGTACTCCGTCGTCCAGTACCCGCCCACCAGGAACTTCTGAAAGCGCAGCATGTCCAGCAGAGGATAGCCGCACAGCACCACTGAAAAAAGCTCTGGCCTCTGGGTGATCGCCGCGCCCATCAGCAGCCCGCCGTTCGACCTGCCCTCGATGGCGAAGTGCTCCGGCGAAGTGTACTTGTTGGCAATCAGGTACTCGGCCGCCGCAAACCAGTCGTCGAAAACATTCTGTTTCTTCTCAAACATCCCCTGCTCGTGCCAGCTCTCGCCGTATTCGCCGCCGCCGCGCAGGTTGGGCAGTGCAAACCACCCGCCCTGTTGCATCCACCACGCATAGGCCGGGTTCCACGACGGCAATATGCTCAGGTTGAACCCCCCGTAACCGGTCATCAGCAGCCGCTCCGTGCCGTCCTGCTTCAGTCCTTTCCTGCCGGCAATGAACATCGGAACCGTTGTGCCGTCCTTTGACTTGAAAAACACTTGCTTCAGTTCGTACTGGCTGCTGTCGAACTCGATCTTGGGCTTGAAAAACACTTCGCGTTTGCCGGTCGCCGTGTCCAGCCGGTAAAGCGTGGGCGGCTCAATGAACGATTGGAAGCTGAAGTAGCCGTAGCGATCCGTCGTCCGGCCAGAGATTCCTGAGCTCGAACCGATTCCGTCGTAGTCGATCCGGCCCGCGGGCTTGCCCTCCAGTGTGTAGGCCGTGGTCTCCGTCTTCACATCCTTCAGCCGGTTCACATAAATCTTTCCCCCTACAATCGACCACTCATCGATCGCATCCGGCCCCTCCGGCACAATGCTCTTCCACGCGTCGGGCAACACGCCCGGGTCCGCCTTGAGAATCCGTCCCTTCGGAGCCTGGTAGTCAGTCTTCACGTACCAGGCGCCCTTGGCGTAGATCGCGGAAAAGCGCGAGTCCAGGCCCCATACCAGCACATCGAACACAGAACCCGGCTTGGTCAGGTCGCGGAAAACAATATCCACGCGACGGGCAGGCACGCCGCGGCCGATCTCCACCACCAGGTAGCGCCCATCGTCGGTCACCACCCCGGAAAACAGGTCGTTGCCTCCCAGCGGCTCTCCGCGAAACTCGCGCCCGAAGATCAGTGGATCCTGGCTGACGCGCGTACCCAGAACATGCTGGTACAGCAGCGTCCCCTGCCTGTTATTGCGCGCGTAGTACAGGCTGCTCCCATCCGGTGCAAAATGGATGCCGAAGTAGCGGGCCGATGGCAGTTCATCTTCCAGCGTCTTGCCGGCCGGCACATTGAACACGTGAATGCTGGACTCGTCCGCTCCACCGTTCTTCACCCCATAGGCCAGCAGCGTCCCATCGCGCGAAATATCTTCGATATGGACCGAGGTGTTCGCATCCCGGCTCAGCGCCGCCGGATCGATCAGACGCACATCCTTGCCCGTCCAGCCATGGCGCACATAGATTGAGAATTGCTGCTCGCCGGCCAGCCGCTTCACAAAAAAGTAGCTGTTGGCGCGCTCGCGGGGCGCGCCCGTCTCGGTCACATTCTCCAGCCCATCCAGATCGTCCACTACCTGCGCCCGTATCCGCGCCTGCTTCAGATAGCGCGCCGTGTAGGTATTCTGGGCATCGATGAATTCCCGTGTCTCTGTGCTCTTTGCGTCTTCAAGCCAGCGGTAGCTGTCGATTATCTTCGTCCCAAAGTAGTCGTCGGCAACCGGAGTGGCCGCAACCGCAGGCGGCTCTGGCAGCGTAATGCCCTCGCGCCCATGAATCGTCTGCGCCATCAAACTTCCTCCTGTGACCATCCACAACGCCAGTCCCCATCCATAGCTTCGCCGCACAGAGTCCCTCCTTGAAAAGAAGCATACGCTGCAGTGCGGGCCAACTCGCAGCATCTTCTAATGCCGGGGTGCCGCCCGGTGCCCTATCCATTCCACAGTTTCATCGTGGCATGGGTGGGAATCAGCGAACCCTCCCCTGCGAGTCCTACTGTTCCATGTTCCCTGGTCTCTGATCAGTTCCCTGCCTTTTGCAGATAATTACCTCCCCTTGCCGCATACTGGAGAAGCAATGGAGTGTCTCTCGGGTGCCGGATAAGGACTGAAAAAGGGAATAAAAAAACATTTTCTCTCTTTTTCACCACTTTCACAATCACGAAACTTTCATAACTGTAACTTAATTAACAAGTTACAAATTTAACCTCGTTACTTTCCAGTAACGTCAAACCCTCGATTTCGGCCCTTTTTTAGCCGAAAAATGGCCTTTTTTGACTCAAATATGCCTTTTTTGGGCCAAAATATCGCTGTTTTTCGCAAGTCGCACCCAGCTCGTTTTCCCGCTCTTGCCCACTGGTTGTGACCACAAAGGCGAAGCTGCGCAGTTCATGCGATTGTCCTGAATTCAAGACCGGTGCAACCCACGCCGCCCCGCAACCCCGGTAGAATCAACTCCAGTGGCAGGATCGCAACCAATACACTCCTCTTCGCGTTCGCGGTGGGCACGCGGCCTCGACATTTTGCGCCCCTCCCGTGCCCACACCGCTTACACAGCGTCCATCCTGCTGGCTGCGTCCTCGTTCCTGTCCAGCATCATCGGCCTCGGCCGCGGCAAATTCATCGCCTGGCTCTTCGGCGCGGGCCCGCAAACTGACGCCTACATGGCCGCCTTCCGCCTGCCCGACCTGATGAACAATTTCCTGGTCGGCGGAGCGGTTTCCATCACGTTCATCACCATCCTCAATCGTTACCGCGAGTGCGGCGAAGAGCAAGAGGGCGAGCGTGTACTGTTTATCGTTCTTAACTTCGTAGCGCTCATCCTCACGGCGGCCACCATCGTTCTCATGTTCGTGGCAGCGCCCTACGTCCGCGCCACCAACCCGGGCTTCACCGCCGAGCAAGTCAGGCTCTGCGCCCACATGACGCGCATTCTGCTCCCCGGCCAGATCTTCCTCTTTGCCGGCAGCGTGCTCGGTGCCACCCTCCTGGTTCGCAAGCAGTTCCTCTACCAGTCGCTCACGCCGATCCTCTATAACCTCTCGATTATTGGCGCGGGCATACTGCTCCACCGCCGTCTCGGCATCTCCGCCCTGGCCTTGGGCGCAACAACCGGTTTCCTGCTCGGCTCTTTCGCCCTCAACGCCCTGGGTGCATCCCGCGCCGGCGTCCGCTACCACTGGGAGATCAATCTCCGCCATCCCGGTCTGCGACTCTGGCTCCAAATGACGCTGCCCCTCATGTTTGGCTTCGGGTTGCCTTTTCTCGATCAGTACTTCGCCGGCTACTACGCCTCGCACGCTGCCGGAGACATTACTCGCCTGGCCAACGCCAAGCAGCTCTTCTCCGCACCGATGGCCATGCTTGCGCAAGCGGCGGGCGTGGCCTCGCTGCCCTTCTTCTCCCAACTCTGGGCGCAGGGCAAGCGCTTCGAATTCGCTATCGGCGTGGCCGACTCCGTCTCACGCGTTGTCGCGCTCGGCCTGCTTGCCGCCTCCGGCATGATCGCCCTGGCGCAGCCCATCGTCAGCCTCCTCTTCGGAGGCGGCCGCTTTACCCCTGACGACGTCCAGCGCACCGCGCTCTTCTTCGCCCTCTACACCTTCTCGTTGTTCCTTTGGTCGGCGCAGGCCATCTACGCCCGTGCCTTCTACGCCGCCGGCATCACCTGGCTACCCATGCTGGCCAGCACCATCATCGTGCTCGCCGCCTTCCCGCTCTATGGAATAGGCTTCAGGCTCAACGGCTCCGCAGGCCTCGCGCTCGCTTCCGACGCAGGCATCGCCCTGCAAGCCTCGACACTCGCCATTCTGCTCCACCGGAGGCATATGGTCTCGCTGGCCAGCCTGGACTATGCCGAGCTCGGCCGTTGCCTGCTGGCCGCATTGGCCAGTGGCGCCGTGGTCTGGTTCTTCATCTGGGGCGTGGGCCGCCTGCCTGGTCATCTCCTGGGAGCACACCTGTCCCTGCGCATCCAATGGACCGACCTCGCCCTGCTGGTCGCAGGATCTGCGCTTTGGGTCACCATCGCAAAGTGGGTTCTGGAAAAAACCGGGTCGGCGCTGCCCAGGGTGATGATGAAGCGGCTGGGACTGGTATAAATCAATACCGCTTCGTTTCTTGATAGCTATATCTCTAATTGACGATTGATCCGGTGCACTCCCGGTTCATTTCCGCATCGTTCCCTTATTGCCGGCCATTCACTGATGCGGCTCTCCTCTTCCATCTGGTCAGGAAAAATCCCACCCCGTCCAGTCACATCATGCCCGGCATGATGCGGTGCATGATGTGCAGGAACGAAGTGCGAGGAGAAGTTATGCCTCTTTGCGGGTCTCTTCCGTTTCCAGATTCAGGGCAATGGCACGCACCGGCTTCGCTTCGGTCTTGCGGATGTCGATGCCGCCCTTGAAGAACGCGCCGTCTTCGATGCTGATCCGGGCTGCCGTCACGTCACCCGTGAGCGCGCCTTCGGCGCGGACATCCACGCGGTCCGTAGCGGAAACATCGCCGCGAACTTTGCCCATAACCACGATCTCGCGAGCGTTGATGCTGGCATTCACCTGGCCGTTGCGGCCTATGGTGACGCGGTTACTGGGCAGACTGATGCTGCCTTCGACTTTGCCGTCGATGAAGAGCGACTCTGTGCCGGTGATTTCGCCACGGAAGAACAAATCCTTGCCGATGGTCGCTTGCTCACTGCCTGAAACAGCGCCGCGAGCAGTTGAATCACTGGGGACGATGCCGATCGTATGGCGCGCAGGCTCAGGGGTGGGCACTACGGCTGAAGTATCAATCTGATTGGCTTTGAACATCGTAGTCACGGTGAACGTTTCCTTTCCTGGGAAAAACGTGCCACACAGCAAAACTATTGCTGCTGGCCTGAAAAAATAACTGTTGGCTGCCGGTCAATTGCCATTGGCAGTCCCTGTTGCGGCCACAGTAAGATGCTGTCTTAACCTGGTCCACTAACAAACTTTGCGCCCAATGCACGGGGCTTCTGCCGACAAGTCATTACGACAGTTTTTTAACACTAGCAGAAATTCTGTTCAATGCAATACATATTTTACAGGCACAGTCAAATTTATCAGTCCCGCCTGTTGCGTATCGCAAGACTTATCTCGCCGACTGTGAGATCTGCTATATGGCTGGACTCATGCTTTCCGCTGATTGATACCGGCTGCTTATGAGTCTGGTTCTAGCCTGTAGGCCAGACGGAAGGTATACCCGGGTCGTTTTACCTTTTACAGTTACCGAAATAGGGAGTTATTTGGCCGCAAGTATATGTTCGGTGCAGGATGCACAGTATTCAAAGTAACTAGTAATCGCATTACAAAGGTTATCTAACGGGCGGGCAATGGTAATAATTACTAACTCTGTCGATTAGGCTATACATTATCGGTGCCAGCCCAGACCTTGATTAGGCGGCGTACCGGCTTGATGGATGTGGATTCCCATCCCGGCGAAGGAAATATCGCAGGGATGGGACCTCAACATCATTGCAAGCGGAGTTAAGCAGCTGCCCTTTGTGGCTTGAAAGACAAAGCTAGATCTGCACCGGCTTTGACGCATCCAGCGTTCCAGGCGAGGACTGCTTCACTTCCGGCTTGCGAATGTCGATGCCGCCCTTGAAGTAGGCGCCATCCTCAATGCTGATCCGGGCCACCGTCACGTCGCCGCTCAATGATCCTTCGGCGCGGATGTCCACGCGGTCCGATGCGGTTACATTGCCGCGAACCTTGCCCAGAACCACAATCTCGCGTGCATTGATGTTGGCCGCCACCTGGCCGTTGCGGCCAACCGTAACGCGGCTGCCCGGAAGATTGATGTTGCCCTCCACCTTGCCGTCAATAAACAGCGACTCTGAGCCGGTAATTTCGCCCTTGATAAACAGACCCTTGCCGATGGTGGCCTGGTCGCCGCCTGTAGCCACGGCGCGGCTGGCGGTTTCAATCGCGGGAGCGGGTGGCGCCGAGCGTGAAGGCTCCGGGGTAGAGTTGGGGACAATCGATTCGTTCTGGCTGGGTTTCCACATAGCGCTCAAAGTTGTTTCCTTTTCTGTCCTGTCAGGACTGGGTTGGCATGGCGTGACCATTGCCGTAGACCCAAGAGTCTGAATGTCAGGACTGCCGGGCAATCTGCCTCCGGCAATCCCGTTGGCTACCGTAAATACGATGCTACCTCTTCACAGCCCGCTCAGAATGCTGCATTGCCGTAATTTTAAGACGGAACAGGGCAGTTGAACGAGAGGACGAGCAAACAACGACAGCCGGTAGCCAACAGTGACAATACTCCAGCGGCCCCGCGAAGGGCAAAATAGCGTTTCCAGGCCTTGCAGCGTGTTTCAGCACGGCAAAGTGCTGCGCCTCTGCCCGTAATAGCCTACTCTTAGCGTATGACTGATCGCGAACTGGTGGCACGGATTGCCCGCTCTGCCGGTCAGAAGGCCGGATACAAACAACTTGTCCGCGAGTTGAGCCTCGGCGGAGGACGCGAGCGCCGGTTGCTCCTCGAGCAGTTGGCCCGCCTCACCGTCCATGGCCAGTTGGCCAAGCTCGACCGCGAGCACTGGTGCATTCCCAAGCCAGTGGCTGGTACGCGCGAAAACCTCGCCGCAGGACGCCTCGATCTGCATCGCGACGGCTACGGCTTTGTCCGTCCCAACCCCCGTCAGGCCTCCGTCGGTGGAATAGAGGAAGACATCTTCATTCCTCCCAATGAGATCAATGGCGCCATGCAGGGCGACCAGGTGCTGGTTGAAGTCGAGCCTCCCAAGGCCGATGCCCGCCGTTTTGGCCGCATCGTCCGCGTCCTGGAGCGGCGCAACCCCACCGTCGTCGGCACCTTCCACTATGCCCGCTCCGGCCGCGAACCAGGCAACACCGTAGTCCCCTTCGACGAGCGCATGACCCAGCCCATCCTCATTCCCGACGGGCAGGAACTGCCGCCTGCCGAACCGGCCACACCGCATCGCGTGCTGGGTGCTGAAGCAACGGCCGCAGCAGCGCATGACAACCTGGAAGGTCTGATCGTCGATGTCGAGATCACCAGTTGGCCCACACCCACCCGTCCCCCCATCGGCCGCGTGATCGAGGTGCTGGGCGATCCCGACGACTTCGGCGTCGATGTCGAAATGATGATCCGCAAGCACCAGTTGCCGCGCATCTTTCCAGATAATGTCCTGGCTGAAGCCCGCGCCGTCGCCCATCTCGACGAGACTGAAGTTGCCCTCCGCCGCGACTTCCGCTCCCTCCCCATCGTCACCATCGACGGCGAGACGGCCCGCGACTTTGACGATGCGGTTCTGGTCACCGAACGCCCCCATGGTGCGGGCTACGAGCTCCAGGTGCACATCGCCGACGTATCCGAATACGTTCGCGCCGGAACCGATCTCGACCTCGAGGCGCGCCTCCGCGGCACCAGTGTCTATTTCCCCGATCGCGCCATCCCCATGTTGCCCCAGGAGCTTTCCACCGACATCTGCAGCCTGCGTCCCGGCCTGGACCGGCTGGTCCTGAGCTGCATCATGCAGCTCGATGCCGATGGCCGCATCGAGAGCTATGAGATCGTCAAGGGCGTCATCCGCTCCGCCGCGCGCATGACCTACACCGAAGTCCACGCCATCCTCGAGGGCGACGCCGAAACCCGCACCCGCTACGCCTCACTCGTGCCCGATTTCGAGCGCATGCACAAGCTGGCAGTCCTCATGAACAAGCGCCGCGAGGAGCGGGGCTCCATCGACTTTGACCTGCCCGAGCCGGTCATCGAGTTTGACGAGCACGGCCAGATGCGCGGCGTCACCAAGTCTGAGCGCACCTGGGCCAACCGCCTCATTGAAGAGTTCATGCTCGCCGCCAACGAGTGCGTGGCCACCTGGCTTGAAGACCTCGGCGTGCCTTCGCTCTATCGAATTCATGAAAAGCCCGACCCGCGCCGTGTCGTCCAGTTTGAAGAGCTCGCCGCTGCTTTTGGTTACTCGCTCGGCCTCGGCGCTCTGCCCGTCAAGCGCATCCAAACCCGCGGCGACCGGCGCGACGCCTATGGCAGCGGACGCAGTGCGCGCACACATGAAGTGCCGGAAGACATTGCCGTCACGCCGCGCATGTATCAAAAGCTGGCAGCCAAAATCGAGGGCAAGCCGGAAGAGCGCATTCTCAGCTATTTAATGCTGCGCTCGCTCAAGCAGGCGCGCTATTCTGAGGTCAACGAGGGCCATTTTGCCTTGGCCGCCCCCAGCTACACCCACTTCACTTCGCCCATCCGCCGCTATCCCGACCTCATCGTCCACCGCATCACCAAGGCGCTGCTCCAGCAGGGCGTGCGCGGCGAGGGCGAAGTCGCGGAAGGCCGCCACAGTTCTCCTTGGACACATCCGAATGAAGGCTTGGCCGGCATCGTGATTCACCGTGGAAAAACGCCGAATCAAGCGCCCGGCTTCTCCGGAGAACCCCCCATCCCCGAGGCCGAACTGGCCCAGATTGCCGAGGAGACCAGCCTCACTGAGCGCCGTGCCGCCGAGGCGGAGCGCGAACTCGTCGAGTGGAAAAAGGTGCGCTTCATGCAGGACCGCGTCGGCGAGGAGTTTGCCGCGCTTGTGCTGAATCCCACCAAGTACGGCCTCTTTGTCGAGTTGACCGATCTCTTCGTCGAGGGCCTTGTGCCTATCGACACCATGCGCGACGACCGCTACACCTGGCGAGAAAACACCCACGAAATCATCGGCGAGCGCACCAATCGCCGTTTCCGTGCCGGTGACCGCTTGCAGGTCGTCCTGGACCGCATCCTCGCCCAGGAACGCAGGCTGCAGTTCTCCATCGTGGAAGAAGGCCTCCCGCTCACCGGAAAAATTGCTCCCAAAGCCCGACCCAAGGCCAAGAAAAAGAAGGGCACCAACGCACCTGTGCGTTCGTTCAGAGCCCGGAAAAAAGCGAGCAAAAAAGGCCGCCGGCGCTAGGCGGGAACAACCTCCATCGAGAGGTCGTTCCTGCGCTTGCCACGGCGGGGAAGCCGCTTACAGGTTGGCTTGCTGATCGGCAAGTTTGCCGATGAGGGGCAGCTTCATGCGCTTGCCGTTCGCTGCGTTGATCACCAGGATGATCCAGACGACGAACAGGGCCAGACCCACCAATTGCACCAGAGTCAGCGTCAGCAAGCCGGCAGTCGGTAGCAGATTCTCCATCAACCTGGCCAGAATGTCGATCACTGCCCACGCAACGAAAAAGAAGATCGACTGCCAGGCGTGGAAGCGCACAAACGAGCTTCTCTTGTAGGGCTCAATAAGCAGAAACACCAGTGCGGGAATGATGGTGAGGTAGGCAATGCCGCCTGCGGTGTTGTCGGAGAGGCCTGACGGATTCACATCGGACATGAGAACTCCTTGGCGCCAGGGCTGTTCCAATCGAATTGGAAGGCCGGGAACGCGCCAAGGGAAGTGTGAGCCTGTTCCCGCCCATAGGAACGGTCACAATTGCTCAAGCAAGTGCGCATCGTTGTTGCGCACGTTCCCAACCCGGTCGCTCACCGGTCCCGCGGAGTCATCTGCTCGGGGCACAGTGCAGCACCCGCCAGGCCGTAAAACCCGGTTCATCCAATACAATGGAGTCTGGGAGCGTCCACAATGGCACATATGGTTTTTTGCGTTCGCAACAAGAAGGAAATGGAGGGCCTTGACGAGCCGCCCTTCGATTCGGAGTTTGGTCAGAAGATCTTCAAAAACGTCTCCAAAGAGGCCTGGGCCGAGTGGGTTGAGCGCCAGAAGATGCTGCTCAACGAGTACCGCCTGCAGCCTTGGACCCCCCAGGCACAGCAGTTCCTCGTCGAGCAGATGGAAGAGTTCTTCTTCGGCGCCGGTTCGGCCCTGCCCTCGGAGTTCGTACCGCCCGCGCACTAGCCTGAATCAGAGCCGGCACGCATCGCCGTGCTGGTGTAAACTAATCAAGACCTCACAGCCGGCTCACCCGAGCCGGCTCCATTGTGTCGGGACGTGGCTCAGCCTGGTAGAGCACTCGCTTGGGGTGCGAGGGGTCGGGAGTTCAAATCTCCCCGTCCCGACCATTTACTCCGCATCATAAGAATGATATGTCTGCATGTTCTTGCGGCAGCGGCAAACCATGCCTCTCGCCTCGCGTTGCTTCCTTTATCACTTGCGTAGCAAGGGTTTCGTGCGCGCAGGTTTCCCTCATCGCAATGGGCACAAGAGTCTCTGGGAACTCCAATTAGTCTCCTGCCAGGCCTCAATCCAGCCGTGTCAGGAACGCATCCCCTTCGCTGGGGTGGATGTGCCGCGCAATGAACTCGGCCATTTCGCGGTTATCGCCCTGGGGGCGGATGCGGACCCAATAGCTCCTCTCACCGGGGAACTCGATCACGTTGGCATCCGGGTACCTGCGCAGCAGTTGTTCCTTCAACCCGATTGCCCTGTGCTCGCTCGTGAATGCGCCAATCTGTACGCACCAGCGGCCGCCCTGATTGATGGGCTTGGGTGTCTGGTACACGTCCACCCGTACGCGGGTCAGGCCCACGCCGTACACGCCCGTGGCCTTGGCGGAGGCGATCGTCAGATCCACGATCCTTCCGTCCACAAACGGACCCCGATCCGTGATGCGCATCGCTCCGGACTGGCCCGTGCTCAGGTTTGTCACCACGATCAGTGAACCCATGGGCAGCGTCCGGTGCGCCGCCGTCATGGCTCGGTCGCTGAATACCTGCCCGTTGGCAGCCTTGCGGCCCTTGTAGGGCGCGGTATACCAGCTCGCCAGCCCCATTTCGCTCAATATTGGCCGGTGTGTCGCCACATAGTCCAGGTCCTCGGCGCTCACCCCGCCCGGCGGAACCGGTGTGATTGGAATGCGTGCCGGAGGCCGGTACACTGGCGGCGGTGGCTGGTACTCCGAGTCGTAGCTCTGCGGCGCCGGTGGCAAGGCCTGGGGCGCGGGTGCTTGCCCAGTTGTGCGGTGATGTCCGCAACCGGAAACAGACAGCAGCGCAAGCGCCATGCCTGCCACTCCAGCCGTGCGCCGCACTTTACTCAACTCGAGAGTTCCAATCATCAGGAGCGAGGATCCTTGGTCCGGTTAGGTTGCTGTTCAAAGCGATCGGCCAGATTGCGCAAGGTATCCGCGATTGTGCGCAACGCTGAGATTGACTCGCTGCGCACCTGCGGTATCACCGCATCGTTGACATAGGCGATCGTATGCCGCAGCTCCATTTGAATCAGCTCGATGGCTTCTTCAAGGCGGCTGCCCGCACCGGGTCCGGGTGGAGGATATGTACTCATGTCAAGTAACCCTTATTGGTAACCTATTGCAAGTAACCTGTCCTCAGTCTGCGGTACGCCTTGCGGCTCGTCAATCTCGGAAACCCCAAATGTGCCGCAAACGTCAATACTGGTATTGAATTCGGCTCGATGTGTCCCAATGGTTTCAACCCGGGCTCCTCGTTTTAGTTGCAGGCGGCTTTTCCCTTGAAATCTGCGTCAGACGTTCCAGGAGGACGTTGACAGCGGATCTCCCGGCAGCGTTTGCCTCCGGCATCCTGCGGAGACGCATTGAGCGGAGTGTGCATCCAAACATCAGTTCTCCGAGGGTTAGGGTTTTGCAGATCTCTTTATCCCATCGCAACAGGGTCAAATTTTCCGCAGCCACGCTCTGCCCCATGCGGGTGGCGCGGCAGCTCGTCCTGGCATTCTCTCTGGCGGCGCTGCTGTTACCGTCCTCACCTGCCAGGGCCGGACAGAATAAGCCTGAGCCGGTGCTGCCGGAAACCCCACAGTCGCAGCTCCCGGCTCGCGCCAAAGTCACGGCCACCGAGCCTTGCCACTTGAAGAGGGACGGTACGGCGATGGAAGACGCGGCGGCCGCGGCAGCCCTGGCTTCTGACCCCTCCCATCCCGTGCTGGACCACAGCCTGCAACTGGTGCCGTGCCTGCCTATTGCGCCGCTTATCAACTGGTATCAACGTTTCACCAATGGTCCGCAGGTGAAGCCGATGACGCCCAGGGAGAAGGGCTGGCTGGCGGTGCGCAACATTGTTGACCCCTTCAACGCCATCACCATCATGGGCGACGCGGGAATCGCCGTGGGCTACAATGCCCACTCCTCCTACGGCCCTGGAATGACCGGCTTCGGACGTTACGTGGGCGTCAGTTATACCCAGGACATGACCGGCGAGTTCTTCGGCACCTTTCTCATTCCCTCCCTCGTCCATCAGGACCCGCACTACCACCGCATGCCCGAAGCCTCCATCCCGCGCAGGATAACGCACGCCATCTATCAAGTCGTGTGGACCCAGGGCGATAACGGCAAGGGAATGCTGAATTACGCCGATCTGGTGGGCTTCGCCATCGACGACGAAATCGGCAATCTCTACGTGCCCGGCCAGCAGACCAATCTGCCCGCCAGCGCGGAGCGCTATGGCATCGGCCTGGCCACCGCGCCCATTGAAAACTTCATCACCGAGTTCCTCCCCGACGTGGCCCGCCGCATTCACATCCGGGTTGTCGTGGTTCAGCGCATCATGAACCAGGTTGCCAAAACCGACGGCTCCTGATCGCCATAAGCCTTCGGACTGCTTAGTAACATCTCTTATGCGGAATACCGCACAAAAAAAACGGGCCGGATGATCTTCTCTCCGGCCCGAGCAGGTTCTCTGGTTTTGCAAGCCTCAATTGGTCGTGAAGCTCTGAATGGCGCCGTAAGTGGTTCCTCCCACGGTAGCGGCAACCGGCTGGAAGTAATAGGTTGTTCCGCCCGCGAGCCCGGTCAGCGGCGCGCTCATGCTTTGCGCTCCGGACAAAGCGGGCAGAGTAACTTTGTCCGTGCTGGAGTTGAGCGATGTGCTGTCTGTTCCCCACAGGAACCAGACCTGGCCAGCCGGATCAAAATCATGCACCGTGGCGTTCAGAGTGGCCGCGGGCGTGGCGATGCCGCTGGCCAGTCCTGTGAGCACGCGGGGTGAGCTTACAAGGGTAAATTTGGCGCTGGCCACGGGGCTGTCTGTGTAGCCGGTGGCCGCGGCGATAGCCTTGATCGTCTCGGTTGTGTTAACGGCTACCGGGCCGGTGTACTGGGCAGAACTCTCCGTGGGCATGCTTCCGTCGGTGGTGTAGTAGATGGTTGGGTTGGGAACAGCGGAGGCCAGCGTGACCAATTGTGCCTGTCCGTACGCGCCAGCCGCGGGCGTGAAAGTGGGCGCGGCGGCGGGCAGCGTAATGATGTAGATGGCGCTGGCCACGCTGCTGCTTGAGTAGCCCTTTGCCACGGCGATGGCGTTGATCGTCGTGGTCTGGTTGATGCTGATCGCGCCTGTGTACTTGGCCGAGGATGTGGTTGGGGTTGAGCCGTCCAATGTGTAATAGATGGATGCGCCCGTGGTCTCGTCGGCGAGCTTGACCTTTTGGATGGAGGTGTAAGCGCCCGCGACCGGAGTGAAGACCGGAGCGGCGGCTGGCGGCAGATTGAGGGTGTAGGTCGCCGATGCCACGGCGCTGCTCGAGTAGTCCGTTGCCACGGCGATGGCGTTGATCGTCGTGGTCTGGTTGACGCTGATCGCGCCTGTGTACTTGGCCGAGGCTGTGGTAGGCGTCGAGCCATCCAATGTGTAATAGATGCTCGCGCCCTTCATCGGGTCGGTGATCTTGACCTTCTGGACGGCGGTGTAAGTGCCTGCGGCGGGAGTGAAAACCGCCGCGGCCGTTGGAGGCAGGTTGATGATGTAGGTGGCAGTTGCCACGGCGCTGGTGGTGTAGCCGGTGGCCGTCGCAATCGCATTGATCGTTTCTGACGACGAGACGGTGATTGGACCGCTATAGACCGTCGAACCGGTCGTCGGCGTCGAGCCATCCAGCGTGTAGTAGATGACCGTGTCCGGGGTGGTGTCCGCGATGCTTACCGTCTGCGCCGATGTGTAGGTTCCGTCCGCCACACTGAAGGTTGGGGTTGCGGCGGTTGGCGGAGTTTGGTATCGCCACAGGTCGTTGAGCATGCCACTATTCCCGTTGGCGTCGATGCCATTCCCCCCAAAGAGCCAGAAATTACCGCTGCTGTCGGTCCAGCTCAAAGCGCCCTGATGTCCTCCGGGGATATTTCCGACTGCACCAGTTCCCAACGTGCCATACACTCCCGGTCGGGTACCCACTCTGCCTCCGCCCATCCATGCCCATTGGTTCATTTGAGGATAAAACTCCCAAAGGTCGTTTCCGCCGCCCCCAAAGAGCCAGAAATTGCCGCTGCTGTCAGTCCAGCTCGAAGCGCCTTGGCGACCGTCGGGGATGTTTCCGGCGGCAGGCGTTCCTAACGTGCCGTACACTCCCTGCGAGTCGCCATAGCCGCTCCCACCCATCCACCCCCACTGAATGGTATCGGTAGGAATTAACCTCCAAAGGTTGTTTCCATTTCCCTTGCCGCCAAAGAGCAAGAGAGTGTTGCCGTCGCTCCAACTCGAAGCGCCTTCGACATCTCCGGGAGAGAAGGGAGGAGGATTTCCCATGTCGGGGTATACTGCGTGCGCATTGGGCGTGCTGCTTCCGCCCATCCACATCCACTGGTTCACGCCAGGCAAGAACAGCCACACGTCGCTGAGCATGCCGAAACTTCCGTTGGCGCCGTAACCTGTGCCATCAATGAGCCAGAGATGGTCGCTGCTGTCTGTCCAGCTAATAGCATTCATACGGCTTCCGGGGTAGCTCACGGGAGAAGAAGGATTAAATCCCATCGTGGGGGGGTATTCACCAGTCTGGTTGATGGTGTTGCTTCCGCCCATCCACACCCACACGTTCGTGGAGGGATTGAACTCCCAAAGATCGTTGAGAAAGCCACCATTCCCGTTCGCATCGATGCCATTGCCCCCAAAGAGCCAGAAATTGCCGTTGCGGTCGGTCCAGCTCGTAGCGCCCCGGCGGCATCCGGGAATGTTTCCTGCGGCAGGCGCGCCCAAATTGCCGTACACTCCTAACTGGCCTCTCGTGCTGCTTCCACCTATCCATGCCCACTGGTTTGTGGAAGGATTGAACTCCCAAAGGTCATTGAGTTGGCCCATAGTGCCGTTGGCATCAATGCCTTGGCCACCAAAGAGCCAGAAATTGCCGTTGCTGCCGGTCCAGTTCGAAGCGGCAACGCGGCTTCCGGGAATGTTTCCGGCGGCAGGAATACCCAGTGTGCCGTACACCCCTGACTGGTTGGTCGTGGTGCTTCCGCCCATCCAGGTCCATTCGTTCTGCTGCGCATGGGCAGAGAGGCATAGGCACGCCAGCAGGATCAGCGCTCCGGGGTGTACCAGTTGATTCAGGAACGCCGTTACGGCGCGGCGGCTCGCGGAAGCAGAACCGCCCAATACCGAAGACAAAAAGATCGCGTTTTTCATCGGATGGAGGCCCCACAAGCCTCGAAGAAGCCCGTTTGGAAGCAGGAAAGGAGATGCAGAGAATTGTGCGCGCATGCTAGCAACGCCCTGTCCCCCTGTCAAGCATTTTCCTCCTGCCTATAAATGAACGCCCAGGATCGGTCCGCCAACCCATTCCATCCGCTCAGGCTGCCATTCGCTGCCGATTTCAGCCATTCGCTGGAATGCCCTTCGCTTGACCGAACCCCCCGGTTACCCTAGCAATGAAATACCAGCTTCCGGATTTCCGCAGGAAACCGTGTGACAGGACGCGCAAGCGACTGCAGCTGATTCATTTGAGGAGACTTCAAAATCATGTCCAAAGCAATCAAGTACGTCGAGAAAGCTGCCGTCTACGCGGCCAAGGGCGCCTGGGTGGTTTATGAGCGGCTCAACCGCATCAGCCCCAACGCTTCATTCACGCCCAAGTGGTCCGACAAGCCCCTCCAGAAGAGCTGGCAGAAGGAAAAGCCGCCCCTCGGCTGGCCCCGCACCACTGACTCGCTCTGTCCCAAGTGCGTCCCTGAGATTCGCAAGCAGATCCTCGACGGCAAGCTGCCCCATGAAGTCCTGCTCAATGAGAAGGTCGGCGAAATCAAGGCCCAGATCATCGAGCGCGACGGCAAAATCCTCATGGTCAAGGACTGCCCCAAGCACGGCCACTTTGAAGACGTCATGTCCATTGACACCGCCTTCTTCAAGCACCTCGAAGAGAGCTTTCCCGGCCGCGACATGCGCGCCCACGGTGAGGGCTCCGACAGTCTCCATCACCACGGCACCTCGACCGTCACCCACGGCCGCGGCTCGGTGCTCACCATCGATCTCACCAACCGCTGCAACATGATGTGCGATCCCTGCTTCATGGATGCCAACCAGGTCGGCTTCGTCCACGAACTCACCTGGGACGAAATCAAAACCATGCTCGACAACGCCATCACCATCAAGCCCAAGCGGCAGATGAGCGTCCAGTTCTCCGGCGGTGAGCCCACGCTCTCGCCTTACTTCCTTGACGCCGTCGCTTACTCGCGCAAGGTCGGCTACAACTCGGTCCAGGCCGCCTCCAACGGCATTGAATTCGCCAAGAGCAAGGAGCTCTGCCGCGCCGCCGCTGAGGCCGGTCTCCGCTATGTCTACCTTCAGTTCGACGGCATCGGCAACGCAGCCAACTCGCACCGCAAGGTCGGCAACCTGTTTGACGTAAAGCTCCAGGCCATCAACAACCTCCATGAAGCCGGCGTCGATATCGTCCCGGTCACCACCATCATCAACGGCATCAACAACGAGCAGGTCGGCCGCATCATCGAGTTCGCCCTCGACAATCCCAAGAAAATCAGTTTCCTCAGCTTCCAGCCGGTCAGCTTTACCGGCCGCGACGAGGACATCAGCGACGACCGCCGCATCGCCCAGCGCTATACCCTCTCCCACATGGCCCACGACGTCAAAAAGCAGTGCGGCATCGGCGAGCCGGAGCGCGATTGGTTCCCCATCAGCTTCATGAGCACCTTCTCTGACTGGGCCGATCTCATTCACGGACCCTCCGCCGAGTGGGGCCAGCTCTCCTGCGGCTGCCATCCCAACTGCGGCATCGGCATGGCGCTGATGATCGACAAGGAAACCAAGGAAGCCGCGCCCGTCACCGCTTTCCTCAACATGAACAAGGTGGCCAAGGATCTGGCCAAGGTCAATGACGCGGCCCGCGGCAAGTGGATGTCGGTCATCGGCTTCGGCCTTGCCCTGCTCCGCAACTACGATCCCTTCATGGCGCCCACCCACTTCAAAATCACTGACATGATGAAGAAGATGGACAAGACCTTCAACGCCACCGGCAAGGACTACGGCAGCGTCAAGGGCGACCGCACCATCGAAGACATCAAGAAGCGCCGCGCTGACCGCTGGAACTTCCTGTTCATCGCCGGCATGTGGTTCCAGGATCTCTTTAACTACGACTTCCGCCGCACTGAGCAGTGCATCATCCCCTACGCCACGCAGGAAGGCGAAATCAGCTTCTGCGCTTACAACACCGGCGTCGGATGGCGCAACATTATCGAGAAGATGCACATGACCGCCACCCTCACCAAGTGGTATGAGGAACATGGCCGCCATGAAATCTTCGCCGGCGGAAAAAAGGTCGGCATGACCGAAGTAGGTCACGATCTGGTTCTCAACATGGACAATGTCAACGCCGAGGCCAACCACACGCTCGACAACCTGGGCATCGCCAAGAACTCCCGCGAAGAGAAGCTCCGCGCCCGCGAGGTCAAGCTCAAGCAGGACGCCGAAAACGCCCAAATGGCCAAGCTCTATCGCGAGCATGTCCTCGGCGAAAAGCCGGTCGAGGGTCTGGTCCGTCTCGACTCCATCGCTCCCGCCAAGCCCGTCGCCAAGAAGGAAGCCGACCTCGTCGCAGGCGACTAATTCCTCCCCCACCATTCCTCGCAACCAAACGGGCCGCTCAGCTCAAACTGAGCGGCCCGTTTTTTGCTTCATCCACCACCAATCTCCGTGATCCATCCTCCCGATCTCCGCAATGCGGGGTGTACCCTCGTTTTTGTGAACAATCAATTCTTCTCGCACCGCACGCTTAGCCGCCGGAAATTATTGCAGGGCGCTCTGGCCGCAGCCACGCTCGCCGGCTCTGGGGTCGCCGCCGTAGGCGCCAGGAGTGCCTGGCGGCTTGTGGACTGGGACCAAATCGCTTTCCCAAACGTACTTCCCGATAGTTCTCTTGCGGTCCCAGCGAATACCAAATGGATGCTGAGGCGTAAGTACGGAATCTTTGTCCACTATCAGTACCGCATTCTCCTTGGTTACTCGGTCAGGACGAGCCCTCAATTCCCTGATCCGGCCCGGATGAATGCCGCGGAATGGAACCGCTTCGTCGACGGATTCAATGTCGAAGCCTTCGCCGCTCAGGTTGCTGCGGCAAAAGCTGGCTGGGTCATCTTTTGTATGGACGACCACTATTTCGCATGGCAGTGCGCGCCCAACAAGGCATTCAACAAATTCACAGGGTACGCACCAGGCGATAAGTGCTCACGCCGTGATCTGATCATGGAACTGGCGGAGGCCCTCAACCAAAAGGGCGTCAAGCTCATCGTTTACTTTGCCGGTTTGAATGGGTACATGAAGGAGCCCAAAGTCAGCGCCGGGTTGATGGAGAACCCTGCGGGACGCGGAGAGCTGAATGAAAAGTCGCCACCCTCGGACGAATGCCGTCGCCGCCGTCTGGCCATTCTCAGCGAGTATGCACAGCGTTACCAGGACAGGATCGGCGGCTGGTGGTTCGATAGCATCTATCCCGATACCTACAAAGCCGAATCGGCCAATTGGCAGTCGATCGGTTCCATCGTCCATGCCGCCAATCCCAGGGCGGTCATTGCTTTCAGCTATGGAGCAAACGAGCAGGCCTGCATTTCCAAAGGCATTGACGACTACACCGCCGGCGATACCTGGAGTAAACAGGATCTGAAGCGGTTCACTCCCAGGCTGCTGCCCCCGCAGGATGGAATCCTGTGGCACGGCAAAATCTACTGCGGAAACATCTATCACGGCATGGGCGATGCAAACCAGTTTGCTGACCGGGAACTTGTCGATTGGATCGGCGCTTGCAACCGGCAGCGCGGCGTCTGCACCCTGGATTGGCCCTTCGACCCTGCAACCGGATTGTTCAAGAATTTTGGATACGAACAACTGCAAAGAGTCGCGAGCCTCCTCGCGACCAATGAGCCTGCGCGGAGAAATCCAGAGACACATCTGCCGGGGTAAACATGGACCTCTCCCCTTGCACTTCTACAAGAAGTGTTGTACCTTTTCGTGTAGAAGTGAAAGGGGAGTCATGATCGCCCAACGCATAGACCTTCCACAAGGCACCCTGGACCTCCTGATCCTCAGGACGCTTGCCCTCGGCCCTCAACATGGATGGGCCATCTCCGAGCGTGTCCAGCAGATGTCGAGCGACGTGCTGTGCATTCAGCAAGGTTCGTTGTATCCGGCCCTTCACCGGCTGGAGCGGCGCGGCCTGATCAAAGCCCGATGGGGAACATCGGAGAACAACCGTCGCGCAAAATATTACGAGCTCTCAAAGAACGGCCGCCAGCAGCTCGAGGTGGAAAAAGACGCCTGGCAGAAACTGACGGCCGCCGTGGCCCAGGTGCTGGGTACGGCTTAGTACCACAGTTGCAAATCGGAAATTCCGGAGGGAGCAGGGGGCTTCAGCCCCCTGAAAAAAGGCCCAAAGCAGCAAGGCCTTTAGGCCCGGATCGGGTGGAATGAAGCAAATGCAACTGTCGGCTTAGGAGGCGCACCATGTTCAGCGATTTGCTTTTCCGTCTTCGTTCGCTTTTCCGGCGTAGCGCCGTTGAGAACGAACTTGACGAGGAGTTGCGATTTCATCTGGAGCGGCAGGCGGAGAAGCATCTTCGGGAAGGCCTCACGCCGGAAGAGGCCATGCGGCAAACCCGTCTTGAATTCGGTGGTCTCGATCACGTCAAGGAAGCCTGCCGGGAGTCGCGCGGCACCGCCTTTCTCGAAACCACGTTCCAGGACTTCCGCTACGCGTTGCGGCAGTTGCGCCGGACGCCGGGGTTCACGGTTACTGTGTTGCTCACGCTGGCCTTGGGCATCGGGGCCAATGCCGCCATCTTTACCCTTGTGAACTCGATCCTCCTGAAGAACCTGCCAGTCACCGATCCGAAGACATTGGTGCGGCTGGGCAACGAGAACGATTGCTGCGTGAACGACGGCACTCGCGGCAATGGCAATTATTCGCTGTTCTCTACCGACACCTACGAGCAGCTAAGGAAAAACGCCCCCGAGTTTGAAGAGTTGGCCGCGATGCAGGCGGGCTTTGGCTACAGGCCGATCACTGCGCGCCGCGAAGGAAGCCAGGCGGCGGCGCGCTCTGTAATGGGAGAGTTTGTCTCTGGCAATTACTTCAGCACCTTCGGCTTGCAGCCCCAGGCCGGTCGCCTGCTGATGGATTCGGACGATGTAACTGGCGCCCCCTTCACGGCGGTCATGAGCTACGAGGCATGGCAGAACGACTATGCCGGTGATGCCGCGGTGGTAGGCAGCACCGTCTGGGTCAATACAAAGCCGGTGACCGTGGTCGGCGTAGCCCCGAAGGGTTTCTATGGCGACCGGTTGTCGAGCGCGCCGCCGGAGTTCTATTTGCCGATCCAGTCGATGCAGGTGTTGGCCAACGCGCCGTATGTACACGACCCCGATGAGAATTGGCTTTACATCGTCGGACGCGTGAAACAAGGCGTGGCCTTGGCTCCACTACAGGACAGGATGAGTGTGCTGCTGCGGCAGATCTTCGCGAATTACAAGACTTACTCGGCAGAGAAAGACAAGTCGCAGTTGGCCAAAGTTCATCTGATGCTCACGCCGGGCGGAGCAGGCATTCAAGACCTGCAGGAAGAGTATGCGTCTCATCTTCATTTGCTCGTGGGCATTGCCGGCCTGGTGCTGCTCATTGCCTGCGCCAATATCGCCAACCTGCTGCTGGTGCGCGGAATGGGGCGGCGCACGGAGATGTCGGTGCGCACTGCGTTGGGAGCCATGCGCGGAAGGATCGTGCGCCAGTTGTTGACTGAAAGCGTGCTGCTGGCCGGAATGGGCGGCATCGCCGGGCTGGCTGTGGCCTACCTGGGCGCGCGCATGCTGCTGATGCTGGCGTTTCCGGGGGCACAGAATGTTCCGATACATGCGAGTCCATCCCTGGCCGTCATCGGGTTTGCCTGCGGGCTCTCCTTGGTGACTGGCGTCCTGTTTGGCGTGGCTCCGGCGTGGATTGCGGCGCAGGCCAAGCCGGCGGACGCCCTGCGGACCGGGACGCGCACCACGGCGACAGGGACTTCACTGCTGCAACGCTCGCTGGTGGTGCTCCAGGCCGCGCTGTCGCTGGTTCTGCTGGTGGGCGCCGGACTGTTTTCGCAGAGCCTGAACAAGTTGCAGAGTTCCGACATGAAGCTGGAATCAAAGAACCGGTACATCGTGCACATCAATCCCCAGGCGGCGGGATACTCGCAGACTCAGCTTGAAGCGCTTTACCGGACCATGGTGGAGCGGTTCCATGCGCTGCCGGGAGTGGTGAAGGTGGGCATCTCAACCTACACGGCCATGGAAGACAACAACTGGTCCACCGCCATTCAAGCCCAGGGCCAGCCCAACCTGACCCTCAGCGCCTCGTTTGTCAGGGCGAATGCGGAGTACTTTGACTCTGTGGGAACGCACGTGGTGATGGGGCGCGGCATCGGCCCGCAGGATACCTTCTCTGCTCCACCTGTAGCGGTGGTGAATCAGGCGTTCGTGAAGGATTTCTTCAAGGATGGAAGCAATCCGATTGGGCGGCGGATTGGTTCGTTTGGACCTCAATCGTCCGGCGACTTCGAGATCGTGGGCGTGGTGGAAGATACGGCCTACACCTCTGTGCGCTGGAAGAACCACCGCATGTATTTCGTTCCCATGATGCAGCGCTTCGCCAACAACAAAGATCCCATCGAAGAAGATACATCGCTCTATGCGGGTGCAATCGTGCTTCAGACTGAGCGGCCCATGAACGACATGGAGAAGCTGACGCAGAGAACCCTCGCGAGCATCAATCCCAACCTGACGATCGTGAAGTTTCAGACCTTCGATCAGCAGATAGCCGGCCGCTTCACCCAGGAACGGATGCTTGCCAGGCTCACCATGCTGTTTGGCGCCTTGGCGCTGCTTCTGGCAGCAATTGGTCTCTATGGCGTGACCGCCTACGCCGTCGAGCGGCGGACTCCGGAGATCGGCATCCGCATGGCGTTGGGAGCAGAGCGCGTGAGCGTGATCGCAATGGTGATGCGTGGGGCAATGATTCAAACCCTCCTCGGACTGGTGATCGGAATCCCCGTGGCGTTGCTGTGCGTACGCTTTGTCAAGTCGCAACTGTATGAAATCACCAGCGCAGACACCCGTGTGATGGTGGGCGCAATTGTTACGCTCGCGGTAGCGGCGTGCCTTGCCGGGATCATTCCTGCGCGGCGTGCGGCTTCGATTGACCCTGTGCAGGCTTTGCGGACTGAATAAGGACGATTGCGTGGAAACCGGCTTACTCAGCGAGTACTCCAATACTTGGCGAAGACAACCCCGCCGGTGATTTTCCTCCGGCACAGCCAACCCGGCACTCGGAATGAGAATCCATCAATCTATGAAAACAATACGGCAGCTATCGGCGTTGCTTCTTGCCACCGCTCTGGTGGGCGGGCCGGCTTTCGCATTCAGTCAACCGTCCAGCCCGGCCCAGGACAGCGGCGCAAAACAGGATATGAAGGACGCGGGGCACGATACGAAAGACGCGGCCAAAGACGCCGGCCATGGCGTAAAACAGGGAACGAAAAAGGCCTACCACAAGACCAAACACACCACAAAGAAGGTCTGGCACAAGACCGAGGACACGACAAAGGGCGCGGTGAATGGCGGCAAGGAAGGCGCAAAGCAGCCGGAGTAACCGCCTATGCTCCAGATCCTGTTGCAAACGTCTGCCCCCACCGCAGGCGCTTGCAGATTATTACGTCGAGATGGCGGAGAATGGGTACATGAGATCTCCCAGTTCTGATCTGTCAAGGATGTGCCCGGCCAGTACCCCGGTTCAATCTGTCAGGGATGTGACCGGTCCGTACCCCCACCGTACCCCACCCCCCCCTCGATTTCAGGCACTTTTTCCGGCCTTAGAAAATTGCAAATAGTTCATAAAAAACTGCTTAACGACAAACACCCCTTATCTAACTGGTAAACAAAGACCCTCAAAATCAGCCGCTTTTTTGGCAAATTTCGAGGGTCTTTATCGATTATTGAGGGCTTTTAGTCTCAAAAAGCGGCAATTTTCAGCCCGTTTTGAACGGATGCTTCGGTGCGATTTATCCGAGTTGGCTGACCTTCACTGCAATCGTCTCAAAGTCCACGGTTCCCAGTCCGCGCGCGGCAGCCATATGCAGGTAAGGCAGGTGTTCGGCGTCCAGGTTCCAATACGCCTTGGCCACATAAGCGTCCAGAGCCACCGGATCGGTGCCCGCAACCATGGTCTTCTTGGTGGCGACATCTTCCAGGTTGCCGCCGGTCGGCCCATTGCGCAACAAAATGCGGTAGCAGTCCATCATGGTGAGCGTGGGCAGCATGAAGTTGGCCAGGTCGCACAGACTCTGATGAATCTGCTGGTGCAACCGGTTCCGCTCCCCGCCCAGAATGCCGTACCAGTTCTTCATCCCCAGCGTGACGCCCACCAGTCCATGGTGCTTGGCGATAGGCAGGTTGATAATCTTGTCGGCCTCCAGAAACGGCGTAAACACCGGCCAGCTCTTCAGCACCACGCCGCCCAGGTCCACCTCGCGGTACAACTCCGGATCGGGAAGCAGCACTTCGGCGCCCTCGGCGTGTGCCGCGGCCTGAATGCCCGAGCGCTGAAAGCACCGCCGCGGCTCGTTGCAGCTAACGTCGGTCACAATGACGCGTTTCGCGCCCGCCTGCCAGCACTGGCGCACCACCTCAGCCACAACTTCAGGATTGGTGTTGGCCGCCTGTTCCGGCGTCCGGTCCCAGGCAATGTTGGGCTTCAGAACCACTACGTCCTGGTGGCCGACAAAGCGGCCTATGCCGCCCAGGTCTGCCAGCGCCCGCTGCACCAGCGCGCGCGGCTCTCCTCCCTGGACCACTGTAAGGTGCGGGAATTGTGGATTGTCCGAGGTCCGGTGGTCGCGCCGCGCCTGCTCTGCCTTGTCCGGCACCGGCCTGAAGCTGTGCTCGCTCAGCCAGACGCCCACGCCTGCCGCGCCTGCGGCCACGCCGCCCACGCGCAGCAGTTGCAGCATGGCCTCGCGCCGCGTCAGGGCCGGCTTCTGGTCCTGTTGTCCATTGGGCTTCTGTTCGGTTTCTCCGGCCATGGTCATCCTCCCGGTCAAACTTCCATAAGGTGAATGCGTTGCGGATCGTTGACGCCCAACCCGTGAGCGGCGTCGGCGGCCGTAGCAATGTAACTCGCCGGACGGCCTGCTGCTTCCAGTGTCGGCAATCCCACCTCGGCGCGCTTGCGCTCCAGCATCTGCCACGCCGTGTGATCCACGGCCACGCGATCCTCGCCCACGATCAGCGCATTGGGGTACCAGAGGTGCTCAGGCCGGAACCCCGGCCCCCCCTGATAGACAGACGACATGGCGTCGCCAATCGTGAAGCGGACCTTCTCGCGCACCACTGGAATCCGATTCAGGTCGGCCACCCCCGGGTTGCATCCGCCGTGATGCAGTTGATCCGGCCGTTGCACCACCCCGTACATGTTCTTCATGGAAAAGGTCAGTCCCGCCTGGTCGTGGTCCTTGAGAATGGGTAGATTGATCACCATTCCGCATTCGCGGGTGAGAATCTTGGACAGGTTCACGTTCACCGATCCCCACGCCACAGGCTGTTCCTCGAATCCCGACACATCGGAGCCGAAGCAACGAACGTGGCTAGGATCGGTATTGACGGTCAGGCCGCACGCGGCAAGATCGCGCGGGTTGCGGTCCCACACCACAATGTTGCCGGGCTTTACGCCGGCCTGCTGCAGCCGCTCGCAGATGGCCAGTATCAGTGCCTTGTGGGTTGAAATTCCCTTGCCGCCCAACCCGTTCACCTTCAGGCCAATTACCTGGCCCTGGGGCACAATGTGCTTCCATGCATCCATCGGCTTCTCGCGCCCGGTATAGCTGGCCATAGCCCGGTCCAGCAGATCCAGCACCCGCTGTTCATCCGGTTGCGCACTTTGTCCGTGAAGCGCCGTATCCCGGGCCACCACAACTTTCGACTTGCCTGTCTCCCCGTGCTGGCCCATCACGCGCGCCAATCCCAACTTGCTTTGGGTGCCCAGCAGAACGGCTCCCGTCGCGGCATTCTTCAAAAAATCCCTGCGGCTTTCCATCGTTATCCTCACCTTCGTTCGCGCGGCTGTTTACTCTTCAACTCAGCCTGCGTTGGCCTAAAACATGATCTTCAAATCCCAGCAGATACCAGAGTCCTCTGCCGGAAAACCTGCCGGTAATCCATCTCTTCAACAGCCTCTTGAGCAGCTTTAACCCATCCGCGAGCGTTGTAATGAAACCTTCCCTCGACCGGCCCGCGTGCAGAATCTTCACCCCGTTCGCCAGCAAAATATTGGCAACCTCGCGAATCTCCGTGACGTAGACATGCGTGGGGTCGTCGCAGAACTGCAGCGTCTCGTCCTCCGATGAAGGCAGCGAAAGGCTGCGCAAGGAAGGAAATGCAATCCAGATATATCCTCCCGGCTTCAGCTTCGAGCAGAGAGCAGCCAGAATCGGCGCCGGTGCCGCCATGTGCTCCAGAACATGATTCAGAATGACAAAATCGTAGCTGCCGTCTGGAATTGCCGCATACCCGGAACCATCTGTGCCCAGTAGATAGAACGCGTCCATCGCCGCAACGTCCTGGTCGCTGTTGTTGTCGCGCTCGATATCCGCGCCCGTGTAATGGCACCCGGGGAACCAGCGCTTGGTCGTGGAAGGCGAATGGTTGCCGCAGCCAATGTCCAAAATCCGCAGCGAGGGCGAAGAAAGCCTGCGCCGTACATATTGGAACTTCATCGGGCAATGCGGCATCGCAATCCTCGTGTTTGCTCATGCGGCCTTGGTTTCGACCGCACGACTACAGTTTAGCTTCCACGCCGTGCGCCAGTGCCTGCAAAGCCTGCGCCGCCCCCGGCGTGGACTCGTAGGCAACAATGCGCACCAGGTAGGGGCCTTTCCGGAAGGTCACGCTTTGCGCGTAGGCCACCCCGGCATCGCCTAATTGAATGGCCTTGGCGTCACTGGTTTGTCCGGTCTCCAGAATCTTGCGTGCGCCAGCCGCATTGCCCATTGTGTACACGTCCACAACCGCTTCCAACTGGCCTTGGTACTTGTAGTCGGAGGTCGATGTTGAGACCACGCCAGCCGAAATGTACTGCTCGGCGTCGCCGTCAATGTACTGCCACAGGTCCTTGGCGGCAAAAACGCGCGTGTCGCTGGTTTTCTCCCAGCCCGATACCGCTCCCGATGCCGGAAACGCGTTGACATTGCCTTTTTTGCATCCTGTGCTTGCGACTGCAGTGGCCATGGCAAGCACCGCAACGGCCAGTGTCCATTTTCTTGTGCGAAACATTCTCAACGGTCTCCTTTACTTCCGGTTCAGTAGAATCTGGCTGCTCGGCGAACGGCTTTCGCCGATGCTTGTGACATAAACAGCGGGGTGCTCCTGCAGCGGGCACGCATACTCGCAGGCGCCGCAGCCCACGCAGCGGCTTGGATCAATGCGCGGCTGCTTCAGCGTTTTCGTGACGCCCGCAGAGTCGATCACCTGGGCCTCCTGCACATAAATGGCCTTGGGAGAAACCGGGCACCACTCCTCGCACACAATACAATCAGTGGCCATCGCCCACGGCAGGCAGCGGCTGCGGTCGTAAAATGCTGTCCCCAGCCGAATCGGCTGGCCCTGCTGCTGTGCGCCTACGCCTACCACCCAGCCTTTTTCTTTGGGCGTAATCTGCCAGATGGCGCCGGTTGGGCAAACCTCGGAGCAGAGCACACAACTGGGCTCGCAGTAGCCGATGCGCGGCACCAGTGTCGGCGTCCACAGGCCTTCAATGCCTGCCTGCTCCAGCGTGGGATGCAGCGCCGTGTTGGGACAAACCTTCATGCACTCCCCGCAGCGAATGCAGCGGGAGAGAAAATCTGACTCGTCCAGCGAGCCGGGTGGGCGCAGCAGCCGTTCGTGGCGGCTCTTGCCCATGCCGGTGTTGGCGCGCATCAGCGGAACCAGGACCGCTCCGGCCGCCACGCCCGTGATCGCTCTGCGCCGGCCCAGGTCCGGTGAGGCAACTTCCTTCTCCTTGCGGAAGAAGCTGAAGGTCAGGCCGTCATGCGGGCAGCTGCCCACGCAGTTCATGCACATCAGGCACTCGGCCTTGCGCCACGGCACGCCGCCGATCGGGTCGTCGCCGCCCTGGCAGTGGAGCAGGCAGCGGTTGCAGTTGTCGCAGGAATTCGGATCCTTGTGCAGTCCCAGCACGCTCCAGCGGGAGACCGCACCCAGCAGCGCGCCCAGCGGGCAGATCGAGCGGCACCACAGCCGCGTCACGCGCAGGCTGGCCAGCAGAATGCCCAGAAACAGCACGCCCAGGATCAGGCTCTGCGCAAAGTGCGGCTGGCGCAGGTCCAGCACCGTGATTTGCAGAATCCCATGCAGCGTTTCGCCGGTGGCCTTGATCGCCGCAATGTGGCTGTGCTCCAGCGGCGTCAGAACCGCATGAACGGCCACGTTGAAGGCCGGCAGCAATGACAATCCAAACGACCGCACCAGCAGGCTGAAGGGGTCCAGCCAGCCTATGGCTGCCGAACCGAAGCAGGCCGCAACCAGTCCCGCCAGCAACACCACATATTTGCTCGTCTGCCAGCGCTTGTACCGGTTGGAATCGATGCGCTGCTTGCCCCTCTTGGACTCCGATGGAAGATTGCCCACAAAATGTTGCAGTGTGCCCATGGGACAGATCCAACCGCAGAAGAAACGGCCCAGAAACAGCGTGGGGATCAGGATGACCAGGCACCACAGAAGGCCGCGATAAAGGGCGTGACCGGCCAGTGCATTGACCAGGGCCACCAGCGGATCCCACTCGAAGAAGAGGCGCACGGGAGCGCGCAGATGAATCTCGGTCGCGCCGCCTGGAAAAAGGCTCAGCGAGGTGAAGAACAGCAGTCCGAGAAACAGAAGCAGGAAGAAGATCTGCGAGATTCTGCGCCATAGCGGCAATCGGGAACGGGCCAAGACACTCCTCCACACGCCGCACCGGCTGGCGCTTTGCCTATTTGGAGAATGATCGGTTCCCAGGCTTGTGTCGGACAGTGATCTGCGTCACCAATTGGCGGTTACGCGTTGTCGCTTGCGTTTCTGGATCGGTGGCAATGTCGAAAATCAGCTGTATTCAACTCACAAGTGGTTGATAAGCGAAGCAATGCAGGCAGCGCCGAACCCGTTGTCGATGTTGACCACTGAGACGTTAGGTGAGCAGGTGTTCAACATGCCCAGCAGCGCCGCCACGCCGCCAAACGACGCCCCGTAGCCCACGCTGGTCGGTACGGCCAGCACCGGCGCATTCACCAGCCCGGCCACCACGGTCGGCAGGGCACCCTCCATGCCGGCGCACACAATCAGCACCCGCGCCGATTGCAGCCCCTCTCTTTGCGCAAGCAGGCGGTGAATGCCGGCCACGCCCACATCGGCAATCAGCTCCACTGTGTTGCCCATCAGCCGCGCTGTCACCACGGCTTCCTCGGCCACCGGTAGGTCGCTGGTTCCGGCGCAGACAACGGCGATGCTGCCCTTGCCCGCAGCCGTCGGCGTCTGCATCAGCGTAATGGCGCGGGCCGTCTCGTGGAACACGGCTCGCGGTTCCACGGCGTACACCGCCTCAAACATTTCGAGCGAGGCGCGAGTAGCCAGCACGTTGCCGCCCGCCTGCGCCATTCGTTGGAAGATTGTTGTAACCTGCGCGGTGGTCTTGCCCGCGGCAAAGATCACCTCCGGCATCCCGGTCCGCAGCGCGCGGTGATGATCCAGCTTGGCAAATCCCAGGTCTTCAAAAGGCAGATCGCGCAGCCGTCCCAGCGCTTCATCAATGCTGGTGCGGCCCTCGCGAACTTCTGTCAGCAGCGTTTCCAGGCGCGTGCGATCCATCAGAGTCCTTCCTTCTTTGTACTGTTGGCCGCGTAGGCCTGCATGGCCTCCTGCATCACCTGCTTCAGCGGAACCGAGTGCCGCGTTGCCAGCAGACGGCAATCCTCATACTCCGGCGACGCATTGGCCACCGTGCCGTCAGGCCAGCGAGCAACTTTGATGACCACTTCGCCCCACTTGGTCTGCACTTTCACAAACTCGCGCGCCAGCGACCGCTTGTTTTCCAGCCTCCAGTGCACGCCAATCGTAGTGGTCTCGCGGAGCAGCAAATCGCGCAGCGCGGGCAGAAGGTCGGGACGGCACAGCACTGTCATCTGCACCCCGGTGCGTCCCTTCTTCATCTGCACCGCCGTGCGGTACACATCCCAAGCGCCGGCCTCCAGCAGCCTTTCGCTCACGTAGGCCAATACCTGTGGAGTCGAATCGTCAATCACCGTCTCCATTACCGCGATCGGTTCGGTCGCATCCGGTTGCGCGGCAGATTCCGTCGTTTCGCCCACCAGCAGACGCACCAGGTTGGGCTCTCCCGGTGTATCGCGCCCGCCCGCGCCGTAGCCTGAAGCCTTCACGCGCATTGCCGGCAGCGTTTCGTAGTGCACGTCCAACATGCGCAGCACTACTGCTCCCGTTGGCGTTACGCGCTCCATCGGCGGTCCCGCCGCATACACCGGCGCATCGCCCAACAGCGCCAGCGTGGCTGGCGCGGGAACCGGCAGTGTTCCATGCTGGCACTTGACCGTTCCGCTGCCCACGTTCAGGGGCGATGCCAGCCAGCGGTCCACGCCCAGCAGTTCCGCGCCCGCGGCCGTGCACACAATGTCCACAATCGTGTCCACCGCGCCCACTTCGTGAAAATGCACCTTCTCGATGGGAATGGAGTGGATGGCGGCCTCGGCCTCGCCCAGCAGTTGAAACGCGCGGCAGGAGCGCTCTTTCACCGTTTCAGACAAGGGCGCCGAGCGGATGATCTTGAGAATGACCGACAAATGCCGATGCGGCGCATGTGTATGAGCAGCCTGCGCCGGCTGCGCCTCATGCGTGTGTCCCTCATGTGCATGGCTGTGCAGGTGCGCCTCATGAGAATGAGCTTCATGCGAGTGTGCCGCATGAGGCTCCTCGGCATGGGAATGCTCCGCCGCCTGTTCCGGCGTGATCACGTCCACCTTCGTAGCCGCAAGGCCGCCGCGGCTCACCTTGCGCATCTCCAGACGCGCGCCCACGTTCAGCGCGGCAGCCGTCTCTGCCAGGGAGTCAAAAGGAACGCCCGCATCCACAAGTGCACCCAGCAGCATGTCGCCGCTGATGCCGGAAAAACACTCCAGGTAACCAATTCGCATCGCGTAGTGATTTTAAACTGCCGGCTATGCGCCGCGTCGCGCCAGCACTTCGACGGGCAGAATCGCATTCAGGGATCCGGAGCGAAAGCCCGTGCAATCCAGCGTCACATATTGGAAGCCGGCCTGCTTTAATGCCGCTGTGATCGCGTCCAGCATCTCCATCGTGAGAGCGCGGGGCAACTCCGTGCGCGCAATTTCCACGCGGGCCAGCTCGCCGTGATGGCGAACGCGCAGCTCGCGAAAGCCCAGTTGCCGCAGGCTCTCTTCCGCCTGCTCCACCTGCGCCAGCACCTCGCGGGTCACGGCGCGCCCATACTCCACGCGCGAGGAGAGGCACGGCGCCGCCGGACGATCCCAGAGCGTGTAGCCGGCAGATTTCGACAATGCGCGAATCTCGAGTTTGGAGAGCCCGGCGTCGGCCAGGGGCGCCAGCACGGCGTGCTTCTCGGCGGCGCGCTGGCCGGGGCGATAATCCCGCGTGTCGTCGGCATTCATGCCGTAGGCAATCTGCGTAAAGCCCAGCTTGCCGCCCAGCGCTTCCATCACGGCAAACAGCTCGTCCTTGCAGTGGAAGCAGCGGTTGGCGTCGTTGCGCTGATACTCCGGCCGCTCCAATTCATCGGTCGCAACAATGTGCAGCGGCATCCCAAGCGACTTGGCAAAGGCGCAGGCCTGCTCCATGTCGCGCCGCGCCAGGCTGGGCGAGTCGGCCAGCACGGCCAGCATTTTGGAGCCTAGAACCCGATGCGCCGTGGCGGCCAGAAACGCCGAATCCACGCCGCCGGAATACGCCACCATCACGCTGCCCAACTGCTGCAGCCGCGCTTCCAGTGCGGTCAGCTTGGCCGCAGCGCTCTGGGCAATTTCAGCTTCGGATTGATTCAATTCTGTGCTCGCCGCCATAGCCAAGATTATATCCTTCGATGATTTTTGAGACGCAGGCGCGAGCCGGAGCACTTTGCGCTGCAACCCGAAAAAAGCAGCGTATTTTTGCTCCAAAAACGGCCCTTTTGAGACGAAAAAGGGCATTTTTTGGCTAAAAAAGGGCCAAAATCGATAGCTTGGTGTTACTGAAAAGTAACTAGGCGCAATTTGCAACTTATTCATTCAATGATAGTTATGTAATGTTCATGGTCGAAAAAGTGGTGAAAAAAGAGAAAAAATTTATTTATTCCCATTTTCAGTCCTTATCCGGCACCTGAGACACACTCCATTGCACCTCCAGTATGCGACAACGGAAGGTAATTATCTGCAAATGGCAGGGAACAGTTTTCAGTTTTCAGTTTTCAGTTTTCAGTTGCCAGAATGACGCGCTTGGTGGGGGACTGTTATCCCAACCATTTTCGTAAAGGGCGCGAAAAGGGATGGGAGACCATCTGTGTATGGGGCGGCTCAAGAGTGGGCTACCGGGCAGGCGCGGGGCGAGGTTCGCAGTTGCTTTTCGAGCTTGAAACGGGCTGATTTTTGCCCTGAAAACCTCGATTCTTGCCTTAAAAACCCTGATTTAGACGCGATAAACCATGAAATGCAGACGCCTTCCGGAGACTTCAAAAAAGGCTCACTGACAGGCTGATAAAACATTGATTATGAATACCTTGCGGTGGTATTCGGCTGCGCTCAGGCAGGTTTTGATGTCGTGCATTTGTACGCATTTTTGCGTTTTTCGCGCGGAATTGAGTTTATCGCAAGCCGGACAGCAATGCTTTTATTTTGAAGCGCTTGCGGCGCCATTCGGCTGCGTCCGAGTTGGGTGAGAAATCGTGCGCTGTGACAAAACACGGGAGCCGGTGTTAGTGGTTTCCCAGGTGCCCAGAAGCGAGGCACCTGGGGCACCCATGCTCTAATGGTTGGTCAGGTTCCTGGGGCCACCCGCCGGCGTGGTGGCGGTGGCGGAAGGACGTTTGGCGCATGGCCACTAAAGTAGCGGGCCGGCGCTACCGGACGTGGTATGCGATGCTGCTGCGGCTGTATCCGCGGCCTTTCCATGAGCGGTTCGGCGAGGGGATGGCGCAGACATTTCACGATCTGTGCCGGGAGCACGGGGACGCTGGGCGGGGACTGTTCGGGTTCGTGCTGTGGATCTTTTGCGAGACGTTGGTGGGAATCGTCAGGGAGAACATAATGCGTATGAACCAACTGGGAAAGACGATGCTGCGTGTGGCGCTGGGGGCGCTGGCTGTGTTGATGGTCCCGCTCGTGGCATCCCAATTCGTTGAGGACTGGAACTGGCCCGTGGGAGCTTTTGTGAGGGTGTATGTCCTGTTCTTCATGACGGGGATGGTGTTTGCGCTGGTCGCGAGGAGGATGGGCGTGTGGTCGTACAAGGCGGGCGTTGGACTGGCGCTGGTGGCCGGGTTCGCCTTGGGGTGGTCGACCATGGTCCAGGTCGCGGACTCGGGACATCCGGAGCGCCTGTGGTACCACAGTGTGCTAGTGGTGGGGGTCATTGGGGCGTGCCTGGCTCGGCTGAACGCGCGAGGGTTGGCCCTCACGTTGTTCGCGATGGCGGCGACGCTTGCGCTGATTGCCGTGATGCTGCCTTCGGGCGCGCCGCCCTACCTTGCGCGGAATATGGCCATCGGGCATGGTGTCTTCGTGGCGTTGTTCACCGCGTCAGGTCTGCTGTTCCGGCACGCAAGTTTGGCGGAATTGAAGTAAGGCCGAGGCCGATTACAAATCGGCCGCCGGTTCGTCGCGCGCCAGGTTTGATCTGGTGTATCTGAACAGCGCCAGGAAGCCCTGCGTTGCTCCTCCATGAAGGGGCTGACTGAAGCTTGCTCTGGCGGATCAGCAGTTCTCCGGGTTTCACCCGGGGCTATCTTCGATCGCTCCTCCAGGATTAAAAACGAATTTCGCGGGCGGTTGACCAGCAAACCGGACATTGTGCTTTCCCAAGTCGCAGAGGCGGGAACTGAGCCACGCCGCGAGCAAAACTGGTCAGACTCCGCCCCACGCGGGCGCTAGAGTTGATCGGGAATGGAATGTGAGCCGTGAAATCATCGCTCCCCGGTGGTCTTGTGCCCCATCTCCCGCAGCCAGCGCTCTTGCAGCATGTGAGCTTGCCCGGCTTGCTGTCTTCGGCCCTGGCGCTGGCCTTCTGTGCTTCCGCAGGCGGGCAAACCGCTCCTGGCCCCAACCCGCAGCCGCCTTCCGAGGCCACGGCGAGCTCTCTGCCGGATGCGCCCTTGCCGCAATCCGCGGACCGGGTCCAGGACAATGACCAGGAGGCAGTGACCCTGCCCAACACTCCCATGCACATTCTGAAAGATCAAGCCGCCATCTGGACCAGCCCGCTCCGCATGAAACCGCATGATCTGGAATGGCTGGTCCCGCTCACCCTGGCCTCCGGCGCAGCCATCGGTACGGACCATCGCGCCTTGTCGTCGGTCATCTCCCACGATGCCACCTTCAACCACGCCAATGTGGATGCCTCAAACGTATTGACCGGGGGCCTGATCGCCGCCCCGGTGCTGCTGTATGGAATGGGTCTTCTTCACGCGGATGCGCACGCCCAGGAAGCCGGCATCCTCAGCGGTGAAGCGATTCTGGATGGGCTGGTGGTGGAGCAGGGCATGAAGCTGGTCTTCTGGCGGGAGCGGCCCTCCACGGATCACGGGCGGGGCCGGTTCTTCCAGACGAGTGTGGGCGTCGATTCCTCGTTTCCCTCCTCGCACAGCATGCTTGCCTGGTCGTCCGCAGCCGTAATCGCCGGGGAGTACCCGTCGCGCTGGGCCCAGCTCGGCATCTATTCCATGGCGACTGGCGTCAGCCTCACGCGCGTCCTGGGCCAGGAGCACTTCCCCTCCGATGCGCTGGTGGGGAGTGCCGTTGGATGGCTGGTGGGCCGTTACGTCTACCGCAAGCACCACAGGATTCGGATGCACTAATCAGCGTGCTCCTGTTCCCTGATCCCTGTTCCCTCAAATGCGAGACGCAGGACACCCGGCAAATGGATTGCAAGGGGCGTGGGGGTGCGGGCTGCCGGACAGGCGGCAGGCAGTTCTGCTTTAGGCCTGGCTGGTGTGCGTGGAGCGCGTCTTTGTAATCGCAATCAGTCCCGCGTTCAAAACCGTAATGCCGGCCAGCAGATACAAGCCCGCATGCGGCGAGCCAAAATGCACGTCGGCCCAGACTTTCATGTTGGGGGCGATGAAACCGCCCAGGTTGCCCATGGTGATGAGCGCGATTCCGCCGGCAGCGGCGCGGTCGGCCAGGTAGCTGGTGGGGAAGGTCCAGAAAAGCGGCTGCACCGCGATGAAACCGGCTACGGCCAGCGACAGGCACAGCAGCCCCACGCGCGGTCCCGCGGTGGGAAAGGCAAAGCTGGCGCAGCCTGAGACCAGAAGCGTCAAAGCCGCCAGTTGGCGGTGATTTCTGCGCTTGTCCGCAATGCGGGGCAGCCAGAAAACGGCAACCAGCGCGCAGACCCAGGGAATGGCCGCCACCAGCCCCACTTCAAGTCCCGCGGGCTTGTGCATGAGCGCGGAGACCTCGGCCGGCAGATAAAAGACCGCGCCGTAGACGCTCATCTGAATGAGGGTGTAGATCAGCACAAATCCCATGACGCGCAGATCGCGCAGCATGGGCAGCAGTTCCGCGGGGCCGCTGGAGCGCCGTTCGTTTTCTTCGCCCGCAAGCGCCTGAACCAGCGCGTCTTTCTCGCCTGCGCAGAACCATGCGGCATCGCGCGGCTTGTTCTCCAGGCGCCAGTAGGCCGCGAACCCCACGGCAACCGCCATGAATCCTTCCACCAGAAACATCCACTGCCAGTTTTGCAATCCGGGAATCGGGCGCATCTCCAGCAGAAAGCCGGAGAGAGGACTGCCCAGGATCATGGCCAGCGGCACGCCCAGGTAGAAAAAGCCGAGAATCTGGCCGCGGGTGCGATTGGGAAACCAATAGGTCAGATAGAGAATCACGCCCGGGAAGAAGCCGGCCTCCGTTGCGCCCAGCAGCAGCCGCAGCACGTAAAACGAAGTGCTGCCCGTGACCAGCATGGTGGCCATGGAGACCAGGCCCCACACCACCATCAGCAGCGAGATCCACTTCTTTGCGCCAATCCTGTGCAGCACCAGGTTGCTGGGAAATCCGAACAGAGAATAGCTGATAAAAAACAGCCCCGCGGCCAGCGCATACGTGCTTTCAGAGATGCCTACGGAGGTCTGCAATGCCTGCTTCGCAAAACCGATGTTGGCGCGGTCGAGAAACGACACGATGTACATCAGCATCAGGAACGGAACCAGCCGCCTGGCCGCCCGCGTCACTGCCCGGTCGCGTTCAGCCGGATCGGAACCCTGTTCCACGCCGGAGTCTTCCACCAGCACTCCCGCCGTTGGACGCGCGGTCAGTCCGGCGGAATCGTTGCGGGTTGAAGAACTCTCAATCAATTCCATTCCCTCATGTACAAAGCCTGAGGCAAGCGCTTGGCGCTGCGGGCGGCGCTGCTCAGTTTGTGTTGCATGCAGTATTCACAGCGCCGGCTGATCCGGTCTTCTGCGCTGCCAGCGATAGGCCGTAATCGAGTTCTTCCAGAAGTATTTCTCCCGCGCCTCCGGGCTTTTCCGCGCGACATACCCACGCACCAGCGTCAGCGTCTGCGCGTAGGGCGCCACATGATCGCTGTTGGGCCAATCGCTCCCAAATAAAATATGGTCTTCGCCAAACATGTTCCAGATCGCGTCCAGCGCTCCCCGATAAAATTCCGGATCGGTAATCAGCGCGCCGTTCACTACCGCGGGAATCTCCGACAGCTTCACAAAGACCCGCGGACTCCGCGCCAGCTGCCGCAGATTGGCCCAATACGCATCCCGCGCCGCCGCTTCCGTGGGCACCGGCGCATGGGGCAGATGATCGATCACGATGGTCAGGCCGGGAACGCGATCCGCCACGTCCAGAACTGCGCGGATCAGGCTTGCATCGGGGTTGGCGCACTCAAAAACTAGGCCCGCCGCGGCCAGTTCCTTCACGCCCTCGATAAAACCGGGCTTATGCCAATCGATGGCAAGATCGCGGTCCCAGAGATTCCCATAGCGAAACCCCAGGAACAGCGGATTCTGGTGCAGCCGTTCAAGATCCTGCCGGTAGGACGGGGAACCGGGAACCAGATCGCCGATGACGCCGATAATCACCGGATGCTTTTGCGCCACCTGCAGCAGCCAGTCGTTGTCGCTGGCCAGGGGGCTGGCCTCAATGGCAATGGCGCCCACCACGCCGAACTTCGCAGTCAGCGCTGAATACCGCTCAGGCGTCGATGGCTTGTAAAGAACAGTGTCGTCTTTGGGAGGCCAGGGAACCCCGCCGGGGCGCGTGGGATCAAACAGGTGGATATGCGCGTCGAGAATGGGATTGGGCTCAGCCTGGCCGGGGGCAACCCGGTCCAGTGCCGCTGCGGCCACACTCAAGCTCGCAAGTCTCAGAACGTCACGCCGACGCATAAGCAACTCCACTGCACAGCGCGACCTGGAACAGTGCTCTGCGCACAACCCACTATACAATCCGGCGACCCTGCTCAGGCTTCAAGTGGACACAGCAACTCGGGTTTCGCGCGAGAGATGATGTGAACGCGATACGGGCATTGCCCTCATGTGTGACCAAAGTTTGCCGATACTGTCCAGAGAAAGGACACGGAGCCGACTTTCCATGGCCTCCTGCGTTATCGCAAGCAGCCAGGGAATGGTTTGCCGTCTGTTTGGAGGATTCTCATGTCATCCATATCGTTGTTTGGTTCACTGAGCAATGTGCAGAGCACAACGCTGACGAACGCATCCACCCAGGCACCATCTCAGGCCACAACCTCGACTGCCGCCACAACTACCTCCCAGGAAGATACGGTAAAGCTGTCTGAAACCGCTCAGGCCAAAATGCTGTACAAGCAGGGACAAAGCGTATCGATCATCGCCTCGACGCTCGGCACCACCGCCAAAGAGATCAACAACGATCTCGGCATCACGCTCGAGAAGGAAATCGCGCAGACGCTTCAGAGCACGTTGAAGGGCTAAAGGGCGGCGGGATGCGGGCTCAATCGAACCGGTAAGCGCTGATGGCCGCGCCCATGGGCTCGTCACTGAAGATGCGCCTTCCCGGCGCTTCACCACCGGCTCCGGCGGCCACGAGCAGCGGAATCAGGTGCTCCTCGCGCGGATGGGAGTAGGCGGCAAACGGCGCATTGCGCCAGCCGGTCAGCAGCGCATCGCGCTCCGCCGCGGGCGATTCAACGGCCTTCGTCAGCCAACCGTCAAAGGCCTGGGCGCGGTCGCGCGTCTCCGGCTTGAAGTAGGCGCGCAGGTTGTGGAAGCTCATGCCGCTGCCCACAATCAACACGCCCTCGTCGCGCAGCGGAGCCAGCGCCCTGCCCGCGGCCAGGTGCAGAGCCGGGTCCAGAGACGCAGCCAGGGACAGCGTAACCACCGGAATCCGCGCCTCAGGGAATGCTACTTTGAGCGGCACAAACACGCCGTGATCGTAGCCGCGGCCCGCGTCGAGCGCCGACGGCAGGCCAGCGTGCTCAAGAAGCTCAGCCACGCGCGCCGCCAGCTGCGGGGCGCCGGGCGCGGGCCAGGTCAGCCGGTAGGTGTCTTCGGGGAAGCCGGAATAATCGAAGATCAGCTCCGGGGCAGCCGCGGAGCCTGCCGTGAAAGCCGGTTCCTCCCAGTGCCCGCTCACAACCAGCAGCGCCTTGGGCGCGGCGGGCAGCGTCGCCGCCAGACTCTCAAGAAAACTCTGCGTCTTGTGCCAGGTGTCTGCAGGGCCCCAGGTCCAATCCATGAAAAAGCAGGGGCCTCCGCCGTGGGGCAAAAAGATTGCGGGCTGTCGTTCGCTGTTCGAGTTCATGGGTCATCCTCCAGGGGTTGGGGTCCAAAGCGCTGGACCGGACTAATAGTCGTTACAACAACTATCTATTGGATGACCCAACCCCGCCTGCGATTCAACCTTTCCGCGCCTACTCGATGGGTGCAGCCAGAAAGTAGACGTAAATCAACATTCCCACGCCGATGAAGCCCGGAATCAACCCGCACAGATAGGGAGAACTCGCGCCGCCAAGCGACCGCAGAAAGATCACCAGAGACACGCCCACGCAGATGTTAATGACGCCGCCAATCTTCAAGCCTTCGCGGGATTTGATGCGCCTGAACCGTTCCTCATCGCGGATCAGTTCGAGCGCCGCCCTGGCTCCTTCGCCCGTAGCCTCGGCTACGCGCCGGAAGGTCTCCGCCTTGTAAAAGGCCTCGCGCTCCTGGCGCCGGCTTGAGAGCCAGGTGGCGATGGGAAGAAAGACAGCGAACAGCGCCACAGCGCTGATCGACAGGAACGAAAACAGCCCAACAGCGCCGACTTCCTCGAAGTTGTACAGAAACATTCCCAGATACGTCATAAAATCCTCCTAGTAAAGCTGCTTGAATTTTGTCCCTTGCAACTGGTGGGACCGAGGACCGCGGCCGACGGTTGCATTTTCTCGCGATTTCTTTTCTTACAACAAAATGCAACCGCGCGTCTGGCCTTGATGTCTGACTGTGCGGAGATGGTTGATTTGACCGCGACGCCCAACAACGCGACAGGCAGCCAGGCCGACCTTGACCTGATGGCCGTGGAGCGCGTTCTGGCCGGGGACAAGCAGGCGTTTGAGGGCATTGTCCGCCGCTGGCATTGTCCGCTGGTGAATATGGCGTGGCGCTACTGCCGCGACCGGGGCCGCGCCGAGGAACTGGCCCAGGAGGCCTTTCTGCGCGCCTGGCGGGGGCTGGGCGGATGGCGGCGCGAGTCCAGTTTCTCCACCTGGATGTTTGCGCTTGCGGCGAATGTCTTTCGCTCCGATCTGAAGCGGTTTCCCACGGTCGATGTACCACTTGAAGAAGTGGCAGAGCTGGCCGGCGCCGCGACGCAACTCCATGATCTGGCCGCGCAGTTCACTGCGGAAGCAGTCCGGAGAGCGGTGCTCGCGCTGCCGTTGCGCTATCGCGAGCCTGTCATTCTGTTCTACTTTCATGAGATGGACGTGACTGCCGCGGCGCACACCATGGGCCTTCCCGAGGGAACACTGAAAGCCCGCCTCTCTCGTGCGCGGGCGCTGTTGCGAAGACGATTCCCGCACTTGAACGAAGAGCGCGCAGGTGTGAATCTTGCCGCACTCAAGACAGGAAAGGAGGTTTGAAGATGAACCGGAATCAGATGAATCAGGCGGACATGAACCAGAGCGCGATCGACCACATTCTGGCGTCGGAAGAGGAATTGATCCCCTCGTCGGGCTTCCTGTCTTCCGTCATGGAGAGCGTGCACGAAGAGGCCCGCACGCCGCCGCCGATTCCGTTCCCGTGGAAGCGGGCAGTACCCGGAATGGCGCTGGCGGCCGGCGTATTCGGCTGGGGCGGGCTGGTGCTGGTCCGGCAGGCAATTCCAGTTGCCAGGGAGCTTTCGCTGGCCCAACTCCATCTTTCTGCCGCCGCCGCACGCCCGGTCGAGCAGGCGGGCTGGGTTGCGCTTGCCCTTGCTGCGTCGCTGGCCTCGTGGCTCCTGTCGCGTCAGTTGGCCGGGCGGTCGGGGTTGCTGTAAGCATCCTTACTCGATGGCAAACACCGCATACACGCTGGCAGAGCTGACAACCTTTCGTGGCTCAATGGCCAGCGTCATCGGTGGCGCGGCAAAGCTGCCTCCAGGAGCGCCATTGTTGGCGTAAGCTGCCGCATATTGCGGCGTCGAGATCTGGTTGGTCACATAGACCAGAGCGCCCAGGTGCACGCCCATGCTCCTGGCCAGCACTTCGGCGTCCGCCCTGGCGCGAGCCGCGGACTGGTCCAGCGCCTTGTCTTCCAGCGCGTGCACGTCCTCGACCGTCCAGTCGATTTCGCCGCTGTTTGTGGCGCCGGCGCTGATGGCCACGTCCAGAATCTCCGCGGCGCGCTCGGGCGGCGTCTTCACCGTCCACTCCTGCACCAGGGTGAACTTGTGCTGCTTGCCGCTGGCGCTGTTCAGCCGCTGCCACTCGCTGCGAATCGCGGTCTCGGTAATTCCCGCCTGCTTGAGCGCGGTCACAATATCGTTCGAGGTTTTGGCGCCCGCAGCATAGGCGGTCTTTGCGTCCGAGGGCTGGGTCTGAAACCCGATGTGCAGGATCGCCACATCCGGGTCCACGCTCACCCGCCCTTCCGCGCTCACGGTGAGGGTGCGGTTCGCGGGTTCAATCTTCAGTTCCACCTGGCTGGTCTGCTGCGCCACTGCGGCCACACCGCCGGCCAGCAGGGCAAACATCGCAATCATCTGTTTTGCATTCATGGATAGATCCCCTTCAACCCATGAACGCAGAACAGGCATGAACTTGCATACAACTATTGAGCGATTTTTCAACCTATAAAGAAGAAGGGCACGCGCAGGCTGCCGGCTACCTTTACTCCGCCGCGTGCCTGGCCCCAAACCGCCGCAGCTTCTCAAGCGTCACGGCCGCCTGGCCGGAGTCTATGGCCTCGGCGCCCATGAGCACGCCCTGCTTCAAATCGCCGGCCAGCCCCGCCGCCACCAGCGCCGCCGCCGCGTTCAACAGCACAATGTCCCGCCGCGCGCCGGGAATCCCGGTCAGCACGTCGTAAAGCAGCGCCCGGTTGGTCTCCACGTCGCCGCCAATGAAGTGGTCCAGCGTGGTGCGCGGCAGCCCGGCCATCTCCGGCGTCACGCGCGCGGCTTTCAGCGTGATTTCGCCGGTTGCGGCTTCCTCGATGCGCGCCACTACCGATTCGCCGGTCGTGGTCAGCTCGTCGATGCCGTCCGTTCCATGGACCACAAAGGCGCGTTTGGCTCCCAGCTCTTTCAACGTGCGTCCCACCAGCAGCACGCGGCTTGGCGCCAGCACGCCGATCACCTGAATCCTCGCTCCGGCCGGGTTGGTCAGCGGCCCGCAGAGATTGAAAATGGTGCGGAAGCCCAGGGCGCGGCGCAACGGACCCACAGCCTTCATGGCCGGGTGGTAAAGCGGCGCAAACAGGAACATGAATCCGGTCTCGCGCAGGCACTCCACTGCCAGCTCCGGCTCCAACTCGATGGGCACGCCCAGGGACTCCAGCACGTCTGCCGCGCCGCAGCGCGAGGTCACGGCGCGATTGCCGTGCTTGGCCACCTTGGCGCCGGCCGCCGCCGCAACCAGGGCCGCGCCGGAGGAGATGTTGAACGTCAACGGTCCGCCGCCGCCGGTGCCCACCACGTCCACCAGTTCTGCCCTCTCGCCGTCTGTCAAAGGCAGATGAGTCACGCGCTGGCGCATTACGTCCACAAAGCCGGCCAGCTCCGGCGCCTGTTCGCCGCGTGTCGCCATTACGGTCAGCAGCGCCGCCGTCTCCACCTCCGGCACCTCGCCGGTCAGAATCGTTTGCAGGGCGGTCGCTGCCTGCTCGCGGGTCAGTGCTGCGCCGTCTTCGGCCAGCGGCTTCAAGAACTCCTTCAAAGAGGCCATAGCTTCCATCATAGCGGTGGGCCATCGCCGGCGGGCCGCAGCGGTTTGCCCCTCCTTTGGCGGGCACGATACTATTTGAGTACCGCTGTCACGGTATCTCGCTGGCCCGTACAACCGGGTCCGATCCCGAATCCCCCAAACCCAGCGGACTGGGCGGTCCCTACCGACATGAAGATTCACGAGTATCAGGCGAAAGAAATCCTGGCGAAATACGGCGTTGCCGTGCCCAGGGGCGAAGTGGCCAACAACCTTGAAGAAGCCTCGACGGTGGCCCGCAAGCTGTTTGCCGAGGGCGCCACGGGCGTCGTCGTTAAGGCGCAGATTCACGCCGGAGGCCGCGGCAAGGGCGGCGGCGTCAAGGTTGCCCGCACCCGCGAGGACGCGGAACTTCATGCCAAGAATATTTTGGGCATGACGCTGGTCACGCACCAGACCGGCCCGCTGGGCCAGAAGGTGCAGCGGCTGCTGATTGAAGAGACCGCGGACATTGACCGCGAGCTCTATCTCGGCATTGTTCTGGACCGCGTCACCAGCAAGCTGGTCTTTATGGCTTCGCAGGCCGGCGGCATGGAAATTGAAGTGGTCGCCGCCAAAACTCCCGAGGCCATCTTCAAGGAGACCATCGATCCGGCTATCGGTTTCGGCGCATGGCAGGCGCGCAAGCTGGCCTTTGCCCTGGGCCTCAAGCCCACGCAGATCAGCGCCGCCGTGGTCTTCCTGCAGAGCCTTTACAAGGCCTTTGTTGAAACCGACGCGTCGCTGGTCGAGATCAATCCCTTCATTACCACCAAGGACGACAAGCTCTTCGCGCTCGACGCCAAGATCACCTTCGACGACAACGCCCTGTTCCGCCATCCCGCCATCAAGGCCCTGCGCGACACCGCCGAAGAGGACCCGCTCGAGGTTGAGGCCAGCAAATACGCCCTCAACTACATCAAGCTCGACGGCTCCATCGCCTGCATGGTCAACGGCGCCGGCCTGGCCATGGCCACCATGGACATCATTCAGTACGCGGGGGGCAGCCCGGCCAATTTTCTGGATGTCGGCGGCGGCGCAACCCAGGAGCAGATTGAGCACGCCTTCGAGATTCTCCTCTCTGACAAGAATGTGAAGGCCATTCTCATTAACATCTTCGGCGGCATCCTGCGCGTGGATCGGCTGGCCACAGGCGTAGTCGCCGCGGCGCGGAACCTCCACATCACCGTGCCCATCGTCCTGCGCCTCGAAGGCACCAACGTTGAAGAGGGCCGCGAGATTCTCGCCGAGTCTGGCCTGAACTTCCAGGTCGGCGAAACCATGAAAGAAGCAGCGGAGATGGTTGTTAAAGCAGCGGCTAGGTCTTAGCTTCTAGCCTCTAGCTTCTAGCTGCTAGCTATAATTGCCGCGGGAATGGAGGCGCAACTTGGCACAGGCATTCCAGGATTTGACCGTTTGGCAACGTGCGATGGAAATGACGGTATGTATTTATGGGCTTACCAGGACATTTCCAAAAGACGAAATGTACGGATTGACTTCGCAATTGCGGCGTGCCAGTGTTTCTGTCGCAAGCAACATTGCCGAAGGCAGGGGAAGAATGACGGACGGCGAATTCCGGCAGTTTTTGGGAATGGCGCAAGGTTCTACTTACGAAGTACAAACGCAACTTCTAGTAGCCCGGCAGTTGAAGATTGGCGATGAGGCAACGCTGAGTGAGGCGGAAGCTCTCTGCATCGAGACGTCAAAAATGCTCGGTGCGTTTATCCAGTCTTTAGGAGCTAGAGGCTAGAAGCTAGAAGCTAGGAGCTGTTTTCAATGTCTGTTTTAGTTGATAAGAACACGCGGCTCATCGTGCAGGGACTTACCGGTAAGGAAGGCACCTTCCATGCCAAAGGCTGCGCCGAATACGGCACCAACGTCGTGGGCGGAGTAACGCCAGGCAAGGGCGGCACAACGCACGAGGGCTGGCCGGTTTTCAATACCGTAGCTGACGCCGTCGCCAAGACCGGCGCCAACGCCACCATGATTTTTGTTCCGCCGCCCTTCGCCGCCGATGCCATTCTCGAGGCTGAGGACGCGGGCATTCCGCTGATCGTCTGCATCACCGAGGGCATTCCCACGCTCGACATGATCAAGGTATGGGCCAAGCTCAAGGATTCGCGTTCGCGCCTCATCGGCCCCAACTGCCCAGGCGTCATCTCGCCTGGCAAGGCCAAAATCGGCATCATGCCCGGCCGCATTCATAAGGAAGGCCCCATCGGCATCGTCTCCCGCTCCGGGACATTGACCTATGAAGCCGTGCACCAGTTGACCCAGCGCGGCATCGGCCAGTCAACGGCTATCGGCATCGGCGGCGATCCCATCATCGGCACCACCCATATTGACGCCCTCCGCCTGCTCAACGACGACCCCGAGACCGAAGCCATCATCATGATCGGCGAAATCGGCGGCTCTGCTGAAGAGACTGCTGCCGAGTTCGTCAAGCAGCACGTCAAGAAGCCCGTCGTCGGCTTCATCGCCGGCCAGACCGCGCCTCCAGGCCGCCGCATGGGCCACGCGGGAGCCATCATCTCCGGTGGACAGGGAACCGCCGCCGACAAGATGAAGGCGATGACTGCAGCCGGGATTCACGTGGTCGTTTCGCCGGCGGAAATCGGCGCGACGCTGGCGCGGGTAATCGGGCTAAGCTAGCGGCTAGCCGCCAGCTTTTAGCTTTTAGCTCTTAGCTTTTAGCTTTCAAAACAAAGGCCCACCGTCATGGTGGGCCTTTGTTTTGAAATGCGTGCGATCGAGCTAAGAGCTAAGAGCTAAGAGCTAAAAGCTAGAAGCTGTTCTTTCACCATATTCTGCACGGCTTCGGATTCACCATTGCCGCTGTCTTTTTGCAACTGAAGCTCTTGGCAAACTCCGGCAAATCCTGGAGCACGGTGTTGGTCCGGTACTCGTCCGGGGCGTGCTCGTCGCCCAGTGCCTGGCTGCGCAACTGCTCGGGCCGCGTCTGTGTGCACCACTGCTGCGCATAGGCAATCCAGAAGCGCTGGTCCGGCGTGTAGCCGTCCATCTTCGCCGTCATGTCCACGTGCGCCGCGTCGGCCTTGTCCAGCCAGGAGAGCCACGCCAGCCACAACCCGCCCAGATCGGCCAGGTTCTCGCCCAGCGTGAGCTTGCCGTTCAGGTGAACGCCGGGCACGGCCTCGATGGCGTCGTACTGCTTGACCATGCACTCGGCGCGCTCATTGAACTTTTTCTCGTCCTCCGCAGTCCACCAGTTTTTCAGGTTGCCTTCCTTGTCGAACTGCCGTCCCTCGTCGTCGAAGCCGTGGGTCAGCTCGTGTCCAATGGTCGAGCCCATGTCGCCGTAGTTGACGGCATCGTCCTCCATGCCGCTGAAGAAGGGCGGCTGCAGGTATCCGGCAGGAAAATTCACGTTGTTCATCTGCGGATCGTAGTAGGCGTTCACCGTCGGCGGGGTCATTTCCCACTCGCCTTTGTCTACCGGCTTGCCAATCTTGGCCAGGTCCCGCGAAAACTCAAACTCGTGCGCGCGCATCTGGTTGCCCAGAGCGTCCCCGCGCACAATCTCAAGAGTCGTGTAGTCGCGCCACTTGTCGGGATAGCCAATCTTGTTCATTACCCCGTGCAGCTTTTCTTTGGCCATCACCTTGGTGGCCGCGCTCATCCAGTCCAAGGCGTCGATGTCCTTGTCCATGGCCTGCTCGATGGCCAGCGTCATCTCCAGCGTGCGTTGCTTTTCGGCCGGCGGAAAATACTTGGCCACGTAGACCTGCCCCAGCGCCTCGCCCATCTCCATATCCACACGGCTGGTGCAGCGCTTCCAGCGTTCCTGCTCCTTCTGTGCGCCGTTCAGAATGTGCGAGTAGAAGTTCCAGTTTTCATGGTCAAAACTCTCCGGCAAACTGGTTCCCGCGAAGGCGTGCAGCAGGTGCCAGCGCAGGTAGGCTCTGATCGCGTCCACTGGCGTATCGGCCACCAGCGCGTTGAACTCCGCAAAGAACTTCGGCTCGCTGTCGTTCATCCTGCCGGCTGCGGGCGCATGCGCCGCAGCCACGTAATCCGCCAGCGAAAAGTGCGTGAGCACTTTTGAAAAACTAGCCACGTCGGTGGGATGGTTCAGGTTCTGCGGATCGCGCTGCTCGGTAATGGTGAGCGATGCCCTGGCAAGGCGAGTCTCCAGCGCCAGTACCGTCTCCGCATCCTTCGCGGCCTGCGCTTCCGGCTCGCCGGCCAGCGTAAAGAGGTTGCGCACGTGGGCCACGTACTGGCGGCGCAACTCCGCGCTCTTGGCATCGCTGCGGGTGTAGTAGTCGCGCTCCGGCAAGCCCAGGCCGCCCGCGTTATAGAAGGAAATCACGGCGCTGGCATCGGCAAAGTCCTGGTTCGCTTCCATGCGGAAGAAGGCTTTCACGCCTATCGCGTGCAGGTGCGCCAGCAGCGCGGGCAGCCCGGCCGGCGACTGCAGAGCGGCAATGCGCTCCAGCTCCGGCTTGAGCGGCGTCAGGGCAAGCCGGTTCACCGCCGAGGTGTCCATGCAGCTTGCGTACTCGTCGCCGATCTTCTGTTCGTTGGCGCTGCGCGGGGGCTGGTTCGCGTTGCGCGCGGACGCGGGCACAGCCGCCGCATCCAGAATCTGCCGCATGTGCAGGCGGTTCAACTCAGACAGCTCAGTAAAGCGGCCGTAGCGGGCCTGGTCGGCGGGCAGCGGATTGCGCTTGAACCAGCCGTTGCAACTGAAGCGGTAAAAGTTGTCGCAAGGGTCCACGGTCTTGTCGACCAGCGAAGCGTCAAAGACGCGCAACTCGGCTGCGGCGGGCGCGGCGGTCTGGCCGAGGGCGGGAACGGCAGCCAGGACAAAAGCCATTGCAATTGAATAGCGATAAGGACTTGCGGCGTGGCGAAACATGCCGCAACTCTACCAGATTTCCGCCCCGGGGGCAGTTACAGACGCCGCCCATTACAATGAAGCAGTCAACGCATTTCCCCAAGGAGCAAATCCAGTGGCGCAACGCACCTTCAGCATCATCAAGCCCGACGCGGTTCGCAAAGGCTTTACCGGGGCCATTCTGGCCGAGATTGCCAAGGCCGGTTTCCAGATTGTGGCCATCAAGAGGCAGTCCATCTCCATCAAACAGGCCCAGGGTTTCTATGCCGTCCACAAGGAGCGCCCATTCTTTGAAGGACTCACCACGTTCATGTCTTCGGGGCCGCTGGTACTGATGGTTCTGGAGAAGGACAACGCCATTGCCGACCTGCGCAAGCTGATGGGCGCAACGGATCCGGCCAAAGCGGAAGAGGGAACCCTGCGCAAGAAGTTTGCCGGATCGATTCAGGACAACGCCGTCCACGGGTCGGATGCGGAAGAGACGGCGGCGTTTGAGATTGGGTACTGGTTCGCGGGGTATGAACTGATTTAGCGCCTCTCCCAGGTGCCCAAAGGCGAGGCACCTGGGGCACCCAGCTTTAGTGAATTAATTCGCACCCCGGGACCTGGGCCACCCGGCCGCATCCGAGAAATGTAGCGCCCAGCCTGATTAGCGCCTTCAATCTCCAAACAAATTGTCGATTTTCTGCTGCAGCGCGGTCATCTCCTGGCGCAGCTCCGCGACCGTGAATTCGAGGCGCGTGATGCGTTCTTCCTGTGCCGGGTCGGGCTCGGCTACCGGTGCTGCTGTGCGCCGGCCAAGGGCATTTTCGGTGGCCGACACGGCTTCCACTCCGCCAGAGAGCAGATGCGCGTAGCGGGACTCCTTGGTTCCGGGCTGGCGCGGCAGGATGGCTGCCAGTGCCGGTTCGCGCTCCATCAGCTTTTGCAGGCCCGCCGCCACGTCCGTGAGTTCGTCAAAGCGGTGCAGCCGCTCGGAGCGCCCGCGCAACTCGCCCGGAGTCTGCGGCCCGCGCAGCAGCAGTACGCACAGCAGCGCCGTCTCCGCGCGGTTGAAGTTGAAGACCTCGCCCAGCCAGTGCTCGTACTTGGTCACGCGTCCATCCGCGCCGCGCGCCCGGCCCGCCAGATGCAAATCCTCCAGCCCGTGCAGAGCCTGGCGCACCGCTTCTTCGTCCAGGTCCGTCACCGGCTCGCGGTTCGAGCGCTGGTTGCAGGCATTGATCAGCGCGTTCAAAGAGAGCGGATAGTAGTCCGGCGTCGTGACTTCCTTTTCAATCAGAGCGCCCAGCACGCGTGTCTGGGCGAAGGTGAGCAGGATGGGCTCGGTAGGTGGCATACATGATTCTCCCATTGGCAGCTGCAGATTAAGCGTTACACCTGTTCTTCCGGCGGCGTTTGCCGGCGCTGGGTCAGCAGGTAGTAGACAAGCGGAGTGACCACCAGGCTGAGCACCATGGAGATGCTGAGGCCCCCAATGACGGCAATGGCCAGCGGCTGCAGCATCTGCGAGCCCGCGCCCAGGGCAAAGGCCAGGGGAAGCATGCCGCAGACGGCGGCAAGGGCGGTCATGACAATGGGCCGCAAGCGCCGCTGGGCTGCGTGCAGCATGGCATCGAGGGCCGATGCGCCCTCCGCGCGGAATTTCTCGTCGGCGTCGAGCAGCAGAATGCCGTTTTTGGCCACGATGCCGATCACCATGATGAGTCCCATGAAAGAGGCCACGTTGAACGTGGTGCCGGTGACCAGCAGGGCCAGAATCACGCCGGAGATGGAAAGCACGGATGAAGTGAGAATGGCGATGGGCGCGGGGAAGTTGCGGAACTCGGTGAGGAGCACGCCGAAGACCAGGGCCAGCGCCAGGATCAAAACGCGGAGCAGGTCGCGGAAGGATTTCTGCTGCTCCTCGTAGGTGCCGCCGTACACGATGCGGATGGACGCGGGCAAGTGGAGCCCGGCGACGGTCTGCCGCACCTTGGCCATGCCGCTGCCCAGGTCGGAGCCTTCCAGGCGGCCGGTGACCACCACAAGCCGTTGCAGGTTCTCGCGGCGGATTTCGTTTTGCGGCGGCAACTGCTGGATGGTGGCCAGCGAGCCGAGGGTAGCGGTGTGGCCTGAAGTGCTGTTAAAGACCGTGTTCTGGATGGTATCGAGCGAGGCGCGTGCTTGATCGCCGAGGCGGACGCGAATGGTGTAAGGGCGGCCATTCGAGATGAGCGGATCGGCAGCGGCCACGCCATCGAGAATGGCGGTGGCGTCCTCTGAGACCTCAGCCGGCGTGAAGCCGAGGCGGCCGGCAACCACCGGATCGATCTGGAAGTTGGTGGCCGGGCCGCTGATGGTGTTCTCAATGCCGTTCTGCACGTCGACCACGCCGGGGATTTTGCCGATGGCGTCGCCTACCCGGGGGCCCAGTTGCTCCAGCATCGCCGGATCGTTGGCGAAGAGCTTGATCTGGATCGGCTCCGGCGCGTTGGACAGGTCGCCGATCATGTCCTGAAGCACCTGCGTAAACTCGATGTCCAACTCCGGCTCGGTGGCCCGGATTTGTGCGCGGACGTCGGCGATCACGTCGTCGATTGCGCGGCTGCGATGGGCTTTGAGCTTGACCGTGAAGTCGCCGGTGTTGGCCTCAGTGACGGCGGCCAGGCCCATCTGCAATCCGGTGCGCCGGGAGGTGATTTCCACCTCGGGCGTGGCGCGCAGGATGCGCTCAACGTGCACCAGAACCCGGTTGGTCTCACTGAGCGAACTGCCGGCGGGCATGATGTAGTCCAGAATGAAGCCGCCCTCGTCCATCTCCGGCAACAGGTCAGAGCCAAGCGCCTGATAGCCGGCCCAGGTGCCCAGGACAAGCAGCAGGCAGGCTGCGCCGACCCACAGCGGCTTGGCCAGCGCCCAGTCAAGCACGCGGCGGTGCAGATGAAGAACGCGGGTCAGCAACTGCCGGGGCTTGTGCTCTTCCCGTTCCACATCGCTTTCCCGTTCGCCCAGCAGCATCAGGCTCAGCCCCGGCGTCCAGGTAAGCGCCAGCATGAGCGAAGTGAGCAGCGCCGCGGCCATGGTGATGGCGAGCGCGCGGAAAAAGCTGCCGGTGACGCCGGTGACTGAGACCAGGGGCAGAAACACGACGACCGGCGTGATGGTTGAGCCGATCAGCGGCGAGGTAATTTCCTTGAGAGCCTTGCGCACGGCTTCTGAGCGGCGCTCGCCCGCATCGCGGTGCATCACGATGTTTTCAACCACCACGATGGCGTCGTCAATGACCAGGCCGATGGCGGCTGCCAGGCCTCCTAGCGTCATCAGGTTGAAGCTCTGGCCGATGCTCCAGAGCGCCAGCACGGTGACGGCAATGGTCACGGGAATGACGAGGCCGGCAATGAGCGACGAGGTCCAGTCGCGGAGGAAGAGGAAGAGAATGATGCAGGCCAGGATGAGGCCGATGAAGATGGCGTCGCGCACGCTGGAGATGCTGTCGCGCACCAGTTGCGACTGGTCGTAAAACAGATCGAGCTTGACGCCGGGCGGCAGCTTGCGCCGCAGTTCGGTCACCTGCGCGGCCACGGCGTCGGCCACGGCCACCGTGTTGCTTGAAGGCTGGCGGGCAATGTTCAGCAGCACCGCGTCCTTGCCGTTTGCGGTCACCGTTGTATACACCGGCAAGGTTGCCGGCTCTACCGTGGCCACATCCGCAATGCGCACCGGGGCGCCGGCGGGCGTGGTTTTGACCACCAGTTGGCGCAGTTGATCGGCATCGTGCACCTGCGCTCCCACCAGTCCCAGAATCAACTGGTGATTGGCCTCGTACAGGCCGGGCGAGTCCACAATGTTCGAAGCCTGGATGGCGTTCACCAGGTCGGTAATCGTAACGCCGGAGCTTTGCAGCAGGGCCTGGTTGGGAACCACGTGAAACTCCGGCACCTTGCCGCCCTGCACAATCACCGTGCTCACGCCGGAAACGCGATTCAGTGGCGGCTTCAGGTCGTAGGTGGCAATCTCCCACAACTGGGTTTGCGGAACGGTGTCGGAGGTGAGGCTGTAGCCAAGGATGGGAAAGGTGGCAAAGGTGAGCCGGTGGGTGGTGATTTTGGCTGAAGGCGGCAGCGTCTGCTGCACCTTGCTCAAGGCCGCGTCCACCAGTTGCAGGGACAGGACCATGTCCTGGTTCCAGTTGAAGAAGAGGCTCACCTCAGCCTGTCCGCGGCTGGTGGTGGAGCGCACGGTGACCAGGCCCGGCACGGAGTTGACCGCGTCTTCAATGGGCTTGGTGATCGTGACCTGCATCTGCTCCACAGGCATGACGCCGTTGTCCACGCCGATGACGACACGGGGAAAATTTGTCTCAGGAAAGACGGAGATGGGCACCTGGAAAGCAAAGTAAATGCCGGCCACGGTGAGTACGGCGGCGAAGAAGAAAATTGTGCGCGTGGACTTTGCCAGCCAGAAGGGCTTCTGATCCGTGTGCATGCCGTAAGAAGAACCTGGCTCTTCGTTAGGCATCAGTCAGCCCCTCCGCCCTTGCTGTCGTCGCCCGCCGCGCCCACTTTTACTTTTGTACCGTCATCCAGGCCGTAAGCGCCGCCGGTGATGACCAGGTCGGTCGCTGCCAGGCCGCTTGTGACCTGCAGGTCTTTTTCATCTGCAACGCCCAGAGCCACCGGCTTGCGGTGAGCCGTGCCGTCCGCGCCCACCACCATGACCGATTTGCTGCCGTCCTGCGCGGTGAGGACTGCGGAGGCGGGAATTTTCCACGCGCGCGCAACGCTCTTGCCTGTAATGGAGACCTTGACCGGCGTACCCACCTTCAGCTTTCCGGACTTGTTGTCGATCTTGAGCCACACTTCGACGGTGGTGCTGCCGGGGTCCAGCGCGGGACTGATGAGCGAAACCGTCGCGGCCACCGGTTCGGCGACTCCCGGCACGCTTACCCCGGCCTGGTCGCCAACCGTCATCTGCTGGGCAAGGCTCTGCGCAATGTGGGCCTTGGCCAGAAGGCTGGAGGTGTCCATCACCGTTAGCAGCGGCGCTCCCGCGGCTGCAGTTTCGCCGGCAAACAGGGAGCGGTCAGTGACCACCCCGTCGATGGGGCTGCGAATTTCGGAGTAGTTGACCTGGGCCTCGGCGCCTTTGTACTTGCCTTCCGCTGAGGTCAACTGGCCCTGCGCGGCCTTGAGTGAGGCTTCGCGGCTCACGCTGCGCACCGACTCCAGATGCTTTGCCGCGGACGTGTAAGCGGCCTGGGCCTGCACCAGCGCGGCGTTGGCGGTATCCAGATCGCGGCCGGGAATGGCGCCTTCGGCAAAGAGTTGCTTGCGGCTTTTGACGATGCTGAGGTTCAGATCGAGATTCGCCTTGGCCTCTGCCACGTCCAGCTCGGCCTTCTGCGTGTCTTCCGGTACCTGTGCCTTCGTTGTCGTGGCATAGGCCGCCTCGGCCGCCATGTAAGAGCCCTTGTTGTCCATTGCCGCAGCGGACAGGTCGTTGTTTTCCAGAGTGGCAAGAAGCTGGCCCTGCTTGACGCGCGATCCGCGCTGCACGTAGAACTTGCGCACCGGCGCGCTGATCTTGGGCGCGATGGCCGCCTGCGCCAGCGGCGCCAGCACCGCGTCCGCGGTGATGTGCTCGGCGATGGGCCCCTGCTCAGGATGCGCGGCCTGTACCGTGACCTCTATCTCCGGCGCGGCGTCTTTTTTGCAGCCCGTGAAAACGGCCAGGAGAAGCGCCATGGCGCCCAGCAAAATGCAGCGCATCTTCAAGGAGTGCGCATTCGTGATTGGATTCCTGCTCGTCATGCTGCTCGTCTTCCTGCTCATGCCTGGCTCACATGGTTCCGGTTAGCGTTTCCAGATCGGCCCGCGCGGCCTGGTAACGGACTCTTCCGTCCTCGCGCGCATTCTCGGCGCTCACATACGCGTTTTGCGCATCCACAACTTCCAGCACCGTGGCCTCGCCGCCGGCATAGCGGACGGTGGTGAGGTGCAGGCTTTCAGCCGCTGTGGCAACGCTTGCATCCAGCGAGGCAAGCTGGTCGCGGGCCGTCTCGGCCTCAGAGTATGCTTCGTCGAGGCGCGCAATCAGGTGGCGCTGCGCAGCCGTAAGCGCCACCTGTACGGCATCGCGGCGTATCTCGCTCTGCTTGAGCTTGTGCTGGGTTGAAAGCCAGTCCCAGACCGGAATGTCCAGAGTGACGCTGGCCGAATAACCCAGGTTGCGCGTCTTGTCGGGTCCGTTGACGGCAAACTGCGTGGCGTCGATGCCGTAGGTGACGTTCATGCCCAGATCGGGCAGGTACGCAGCCCGCGCCGACAGCACATCGGCGTTGCTCACGCTGAGCGCCGCCAGCGCACTCTTCAGTTCGGGATTGTTCTTGGCCGCCGCCTGCTCCACGTCCGCGCGCGAGGCGAGCGGCGGTGCGTTGTCAGCGGCTTTAAGTTCGTAGGGAGTGCGCGGATCGGGAAACAGCAGAACGCCCAGTTCCAGCCGCGCTTTTTCAGCGGCGACTTTGGCGTCTTGCAGGTCGCGCTGCCGCTGCTGGGCAACCAGTTGCGCCTTCACCACGTCGGCGTGGGCGGCCTCGCGCGCCTGTTCGCGTTTGCCCGTGAGCGAGGCAAAATCGTCCGCTTCCTGGCGGGCCCGCTGGGCAACCGCGAGTTTGTGGTCCGCCGCCAGGGAGCCGTAGAACATGCCGGTGACCGCAGCCACCAGTCCGCGCCGCGAGACTTCCAGCTCTGCCGCGGCTAACGCCGCAGCCGCATCGGCCCGGCGCACGCCGGCCACCTGGCCCAGGCCGAGCGTCTCGTTGATTGAGGCCTGGCTTGCGTACTCGCGGACCGCGTTGTTGGCAATGAATATCTGGGTCACTCCCTGGCTGGACTGACCTGCCCGGGCGTTGGGCTGCGTGTAGATGGCCTGGTTGTGATACACCACGCTGGGCAACAGGGCGCCGCGTGCGATGGAGCGATCGAGGGCTGAAGCCCTGCTTTCCGCCGACGAAGCTGCATAGGAAGGCTCATTGGCCTCGGCGCGGCGGATTGCCTCGTCCAGGGTGATCGCAACCGGCTGGTCCGAGGGCGATGCGGCTGGGCCGGCAACCTGGCCCGGCGCCTGGGCGCAGGCCCCGGGAATCGCTGCCGCGCTCAGCAACAGGAATGCGATTGCGCCGGGCAGCGGCCCGGAATGCCGCCGCTCCTTGCCCCGCCGGAAACTGTCCCGCATGGTCACACTCAGAAGCATACAATCGGAGCCCTGATTTTCGTGAGATTGCCAAAAAAGATCGCTGTCGTGGGCTGGCTGCATCCCTGGACGGCGACGATTGCTTTATGCCGGGAATGCTACGGGACAGAGCGGCCTATTCCTTGAGAAAACTCCGCGTGAATTGTGGAATCGTTCCAGAAGTTGAATGTGCCCGGAGGCAGGGATTTCGTAGGTGCGGTCCCATAGTCCGGTGCAGAGTCTGCGGTTTTCTGCCAATCAGCCGCGCATCCCCCGCCCGGCTCTGCGATACTAACTTGTTATGCCTATCGCCGATCTGCAGCAGGCTGCCCAAAAAATCGCTGGATTCCTCGCCACCCTCAACAAAAAGGGAGGCATGCGCCTCAAGTACCGCATCACCGCCGGTGATGGCACGCTTGACGCCGAAGGCCACCAGGCTCCCCAGCTCTGCGTGGAGCTGGCCGGGCCCGATGTCCCGCTGGTGATTCAGCACAACGGCGAACTGCTGCGCGCTCTTGAGACCATCTCCGCGCAGATTCTGCGTCTGGATCAGCGCGAGGGCGACCTCGTCAGCTTTGACGCGGACAACTTCAAGGCCCTGCAAGCCGAGCAACTGCGCCTGACCGCGGAAACTGCCGCGGAAAAGGTGCTGAGGTCGGGAATTCCCTACGCTTTTCCGCCCATGAACAGCCGCGACCGCCGCATGATGCACATGGCCTTCCGCGGCATTGAGGGCATTGAGACGGCCAGCTCCGGCGAAGGCCCGGACCGCTTCCTTGCGGTCTATCCGGCGGGCAAGACGGACCTGCCGGTCACGCAGCCCATCAAGCCCAGAGGCTTTGGCGATCGCGGACGAAGCTCTGGAGATCGTGGACGCCCAAGGCGTTAACGTCCAGTGATCGCGTGGAATCCCAGGTCAGAAAATCCGGACCTGGGGCACCCGGCCGCAGATAGAGCGTCAGGCTGGCCCGGCGGGTGTGCCACAATAGCCAACAATGAGAACTGCAACCCTTCTTCTTCTGCTGCTTGCCGCCATGGGGACCCTGTGCCCGGCGCAAAAGCGCCTGGTCCTCATCGATGAGGACGGCTCCGGCCCTGGCGGCTCCAACCAGATGGCCATGCTGGCCCTGCTTCAGGCGCCGCAGGTGCAGGTGCTGGGCATCACCATGGTCACCGGCAACGCATGGCGCGACGAAGAGACGCTGCACACCCTGCGCATGCTGGAGCTCACCGGCCACGCCGACATTCCCTTGGCCATGGGCGCTGTTTTCCCACTGGTCCGCACCGAACAGGAGACACGCCTCTCCGCCGCGCTCGACGGCAAGGCCGATTGGCTGGGCGCATGGGGCCAGGGTTCCACCATGCTGCTGGAAACGCCCGCCGGCGCCGTCCCGGCCGCTCCGGAAAAGCTCCAGTCACACAGGCCGTACGAGATTCCACCCATGCCGGAAGGCCGGCCCGCGCTCAAGCCCATCGACGAGGACGCGGTCCACTTTCTTATCCGCCAGGTGCGCGCGCATCCGCACCAGGTGACGATCTATGCGGCCGGACCGATGACAAATATTGCGCTGGCCATCTCCATCGATCCGGAGTTTGCCGCGCTCACCCAGGGCATTGTGCTGATGGGCGGCAGCCTGAACCCGCAGACCGACGACCCGGAGTTCGCCACCAGCCCGCGCCACGAGTTCAACTTCTGGTTCGATCCCGAAGCCGCTCACATCGTGCTGCGCGCCGCCTGGCCCCGCGTCGACGTGACCACCGTCGATGTCTCCATCAAGGCGCCGTTCACCAAAGAAATGCTGGAGGAAATCTCAAAATCCTCCACGCCCGCCGCCCGCTACATCGCAGCCTGGAGCCAGGACCGCTATTACATGTGGGACGAGTTGGCGGCCTGCGCGTGGCTGGATTCCACGCTCATCACCAAAGAAAAACAGCTCTATATGGATGTGGACCTGAGCCACGGACCCAGCTACGGCGACACGCTTACATGGAATGAAGCGCTCAAGCCCGCGTCCGGCGTGCGCCAGGTCCATGCGCAAGTCGATCTGGACCTGCCGCGCTTTCAGAAAATGTTTGTCGATTTAATGACCGCGACGAAGTAAGTTCCGCAGAAGCGATAGCGCCCACAAATATCAAAAGCCCACGCCGAGATCGGGACGTGGGCTTCTGCTTGTTTGCTGACTGATCAGATTGTTACCCGTTCAATTGCGGGCGCGGAGTCCAGCCGAAGGCCGCCAGCCCCACCGCAGGTGGCTACCCGTTCAACTGCTCCTGCAGTTTGTTGAGCGTGCGGTGCAGGTCCTTGTCTGTGCGGCGCAGTTCGTCGATCTTGGCGATCGAGTGCATGACCGTGGTGTGGTGCTTGTTGCCGAACTGGCGGCCGATCTCAGGCAGGCTGGCTTCAGTCATCTGCTTGGCCAGGTACATGGCGATCTGGCGCGGCACCACAACGTTGCGCGAGTTGTTCTTCTGCTTCAGGTCGCTGACCCTCATGCCGAACTGCTCGGCAACCGCGCGCTGAATCGCCTCGATGGTGATCTTGCGCACCTGCATGTCAATGAACTGCTTGAGGCACTGCTGCGTGGACGCCAGCGTGATTTCCATGTGGTTCATCTGGCACCAGGCAATCAGCCGCGTCATGGCGCCTTCCAGCTCGCGCACGTTGGTGCGCACGTTCGAGGCCACAAACAGCGCCACATCGATGGGCAGCGTTACCTGCTCGCTCTCTGCCTTCTTCTGCAGAATGGCGACCTTGGTTTCCAAATCCGGCGGTTGAATGTCGGCGATCAATCCCCACTCGAAGCGCGAGCGCAGCCGGTCCTCAATTTCCGCCAGTTCCTTCGGCGGCCGGTCAGAGGCAATCACGATCTGCTTCATGCTCTCGTGCAGCGCATTGAAGGTGTGGAAGAACTCTTCCTGGGTGCGCTCCTTCTGCGCGATGAACTGGATGTCGTCGATGAGCAGCACGTCCACGGTGCGGAAGCGATCGCGGAAGCTGGTCATGCGGTCGTTGCGCAGCGAGGTGATCATCTCGTTGGTGAATTTTTCCGCCGACACGTAGCAGATGCTCGCTGTGGGCTGACGGCGCTTCACCTCGTGACCGATGGCGTGCATCAGGTGGGTCTTGCCCATGCCTACGCCGCCATACAGAAACAGCGGATTGTAAGCCCGCGAAGGCCGCTCGGCCACCGCCAATGAAGCGGCGCGCGCAAACTGGTTGCCATTGCCGATGACAAAAGCGTCAAACGTGTAGCGGGAGTTGAGTTGCGCCGCCGTGGACCAGTCGAACCGTGCCTGCTCCGGCGTACGCGACGGTGCGGGAGGCGGCGCCGTGGGCGCATGTGCCGCCACAGGGCCGAAGCCCCCGTCCCGGCGCTGCGGCGGAATCGAGGGATCTTCCTCGGCGGTCACAAAACTGACATCGTCAAACTCCAGCGCCTGCACCTCGATGGCTTCCTGAATCAGGTCGCCGTACTTGTCGCCGATATGCTGAAACTCCGGCGAGGGCACGCGCACATACAGCGTGCGGCCCGCGGCGTGACTGTAGCGCGTGGGCTTGAGCCAGGTTTCAAATGTCTGGCGAATGACCTTCTTTTCAAGGGCTGCGAGGATCTGGAGCCAGGGATTGAGAACAGTTGCCGGAGAAGTTGCGAATGCCATCGATCTGATCCTTGCCTGCGTCGCCTGCCTACATCCGGTCTGGTTTATCCACGAGGTTTGGGCAACGGCTCTCTTGGGGCGTAAAGCCGAGGGCTTTACGTCGTAATTCCGCTGACCGACTACCTGGTTGCCGCTGGTCTGCCCCTGAAATTTAGACCTCGGGGCCGTGGATAAAATTCGTTCCGTGGGACGCTGGAAAACTTTCTTGAACGGTCCCGATAGTAGCACATTTAACGCTCATTGCAATCTATCATTCACATAACTTTTTATGGTATGGAGGGAGTTGCACCAATGGTGGTGAAACTCGTCGCGAAGGTTACCAGAGTCACTGCCGGAGCCACTTAAAGCCGGCCTGCAGGTTCATCGTACACGAGAGGATTTTGCGGATTAGGTCTCTTCTTGCTGGCTTCCTGGCTCAACCTGCGATACACTTGAATTTTGCCGTCAAGGCACAGATTCTCAATAGGAAACAGGAGCGCAATTCCATGCCCAAGCGCACATTTCAACCCAATCGCCGCCACCGCGTGAAAACACACGGTTTCCGGGCGCGCATGAAGACCAAGGCCGGCGCAGCCGTTCTCAGCCGCCGTCGCGCCATCGGCCGCCGCCGCGTTGCGGTCAGTGCCGGCTTCCGCGACTAACCCTTTCCGCTGTTCTGCCCCCTCCTTGATTGGAGCCGGAATGGGTCGTTTCTCCTCATCCGTTCCGGCCAGAGCTTTCCGCGGCATTGCCATGAACAGCCTTTCCCAGCCTGGCCCGGATCAGGGACAGCGCCCGTCAGTACTGCGGCCGCAGTCTCTTGCGGGTTCGCGCCTGGCCAAGCACGCCGACTATCAGCGCGCCTATGCAGCCAGCCGCAAGCGGCAATCCGCCTCCATGAGCTGGTTTCTGGCCCCGCAACCGCCCGCAGGTTCTGTACCCGCCGTTCACCTTCCCACGGCCCCGCGCGTCGGTCTGACCGTCGGCAAGGTAATCGGCAAAGCCCATCAGCGCAACCGCATCAAGCGCCGCATGCGCGAGGTCTTGCGCCGCCACGTCGATCTGCTGCCGCCGGGCTGCGATCTGATCCTGCATCCCCGCCGCTCCGTGCTCACCGTCGATTTTGCGAAACTTGAAGCCGAGATTGTGCGTATTCTTCAGCAGGCAAGCGCCGAGACGGCACGCAGGACGGTTTCGCCGGTTCCGCAGCCAGCCTCGCCAACCATGCCTGCGTTATGACCCGCATCCTGCTCGCCCTTCTCGCGTTCTATCGCCGCTGGCTTTCTCCGGCCGTCCATGCGCTGAGCCCTGGCGGCTGCCGCTACGTGCCCACCTGCTCAGAGTATGCCGCCACAGCCATCGCCATCCACGGCCCTCTGCGGGGCTCCGCATTGGCGTTGTGGAGGCTGTTGCGCTGCAATCCTTTCACCCGCGGAGGCCTGGACCAGGTCCCGCCCAGACCACAACCAGGCGCCGGCGGCAGCGGCTCGCACGCCATTTTCCCCCACGAACCGTTACCATAAGACAAGTGGCTGCCTGACGGCGTGCCTTCTCTTTACGACAGGAAGTATCCTTTGCCCGAAATTCGCAATCCCAATCTTCAGACGCAAGGCTCCGGCGGCGGCAGTGGCAGCGGCGGCGATATGCGCTCCACGCTGGCGTTCACCGCGCTCATGCTCGTTGTTTTCCTGGGCTACCAGTACTTTTTCAAGCCCACCCCGCCCGTTACTCCGCCCGCCGCGCAGACCCAGACGCAGGCGCAGCAGCCGGCAACTCCCGCAGCCGCTCCAGGCCAGCCGGCATCGCCGCAGTTGACCGCGGGCTCCGCACAGGCTCCCGCAGCCACCCCGGCCATTGCCGCGGCGCTCCAGACCCTGACCACGGTCGAAAACGAAAAATACAAAATCGTTTTCACCAATCGCGGCGCGCAGGTGAAGCAGTGGATTCTGAAGAACTACAGTGACACCGCCGGCAAGCCACTGGATCTTGTCCAGCCCCAGGTTGCCGCGCAGTTCGGCTTCCCGCTCTCGCTGTTTACCTATGAGCCGGCCCTTACCGCGCAGTTGAACGAGGCGCTCTACCAGGTTTCCACCACCGGCGCGCCGCCTTCGCCCACCGGCCTGGTGCTGGCCCCCAACGCGCTCACCTTCCACTACTCCGCCAACGGCCTGGACGTGGTCAAGACCTTCCGCTTCGACTCCAGCTACGTCGTCGGCGTCGATACCCAGGTCACGCGCAACGGCGTTCCGGTCCGCGCGCTGGTCCAGTGGCCGGCCGGTCTCGGCGATATGGAAGAGTTTCTTCCTGCGTCCCTGACCCGCAGCCCGGTCCGCACCTCCGTCTCCTCGCAGTTCGCATGGTCTCTCTACAGCAAGCAGGACTCGACCAACGCCGCCAAGCTCAGCGGCAACAACACAGTCGACCAGCCGTATGAGTACGCGGCCATCTCCGATCTGTACTTCGCGGCGGCCTTCCTGCCCGATACTCCAGATCGCGCCACCCTGGTCACGCTGCATCACACCGTCGACCTGCCCGGCGATCTGACCGACCCCAACAGCAAGAAGCGTCCCGCCGATGTCATCGGCCTGGCCATGGGCGACAGCAGCGGCGTCACCCACCTGCGCCTCTTTGCCGGACCCAAAGACACCGACGCGCTCAACGCCATCCGCGCCACCGGCCCGGACGGCAAGCCCACCGGCCCCTCACTCGAGTCGCTCATCCGCTTCGGCTGGCTCACCGTCATTGCCAAGCCCCTTTACCTGGCCATTCGCTTCCTCCGCGAGCATCTTGGTCCCGGCATCAACAACTGGGGCTGGGCCATCATCATCGTCACCGTCGTCATCAACATGCTCATGCTGCCCACGCGCATCATGATGATGCGCTCGTCCTTGAAGATGATGCGCATTCAGCCCAAGGTCGAGGCCCTCAAGAAACGCTACGCCCATCTCAAGATCAACGACCCCAAAAAGGCCGAGATGAACACCGAGATGATGGACCTCTACAAGACCGAGGGCGTGAACATGTACGGCGGCTGCCTGCCCATGCTCATCCAGATGCCGCTGCTCTACGCCATCTATCGCGTCCTGGCCAATGCGGTCGAGCTGCGCCAGGCCCACTGGTTCTGGCTTACCGACCTCTCTTCGCCGGACCCGCTTCACATCCTGCCCATCCTCATCATCGTCACCATGTTCCTGGTGCAGTTCCTCACGCCCTCGCCGGGCATGGATCCAAACCAGCGCCGCATGATGGCCATCTTCATGCCCATCGTCTTCGGCTTCTCCATGCTGCACTTTGCTTCGGGGCTGGCCCTTTACTGGGGCACCGGCAACATCATCAACCTCGGCATCCAGCTCGGCATCAACCAATCCAAGATCGGCAAGGAGATGCACGAAATCGCTGCCCGGCGAGCCGCCAAGAAAACCGGCGGAAATCCCAAGACCATTCAAGGCAAGCGATAAGCCGTTTCTGCTACCGGAAGCCCCGCCCAGGCACTGCTTGAGCGGGGCTTTTCCTTGTCCTTAATCCACTGCGGAATGCCCGCGCCAACGTATTTATATTGCAGAGCAAATACGGCAAACTGCGGATCATGGGCGCTGACACTACACACGATCCCTTGTAATGCCGTAAACTCCCCTTTCAGGGAAAATTTCTGCAAAACTGCCCGCACTTTCATGGAGGCTCTTCGTGCCCGACTTTCAACCCTTTGTTCCCGCCAGTGAGAACCGCCCGGAATTTACCGTCCGCGCCGTTCTCCTCGGTTCGCTCTTCGGCGTCATCTTTGGCGCTGTCACGGTCTACGTCGGCCTTCGCGCCGGGCTCACCGTAGCCGCCTCCATCCCCATCGCGGTGCTCTCCATCAGCATCCTTCGCGCGTTCGGACGCAGCTCCATCCTTGAAAACGTCATCGTCCAGACCACGGGCAACGCCGGCCAGTCCATCGCCGCCGGCGTCATCTTCACGCTGCCCGCGCTGATCTTTCTCGGATTCGACCTCGAGTACTCCCGCATCTTCATGCTGGCGCTCATCGGCGGTTTTCTCGGCGTGCTCTTCATGGTCCCGCTCCGCCGCCCGCTCATCGTCGAGGAGCACGGTGTCCTCACCTTCCCTGAGGGCACGGCCTGCGCCGACGTCCTCATCGCCGGTGAAAAAGGCGGTTCCTTTGCCAGCCGCGTCTTTTTCGGTCTCGGCCTCGGCGCCGCCTACACCTTCTTCCAGAATGAAAACCTCTTCGGCGCCTGGCCCGGCACGCCCGAGTTCCAGCCCGACTTCGGTCCACAGCACGTCCTCAAAGGCTCCTCCATCAAGGCTGACGCCACACCGGAATATCTCGGCGTCGGCTACATCATCGGACCCAAAACCGCAGGCATCATCTTTGCCGGAGGCGTCTTTTCCTGGCTCGTTCTCATGCCGCTCATCTACTTCTTTGGTAAAGAGGTCGGGCATCCCATCTATCCCGGCACCATTCCCGTCGCCCAGATGAGTCCCAGCCAGCTCTGGGCCACGTACGTTCGCCCCATGGGAGCAGGAGCCGTGGCCGCAGCCGGCCTCATTACCCTTTTCAAAACCCTGCCCACCATCATCGGCGCCCTCAGTTCCGGCTTCAAACACATGCGCGGCGCGGCAGCCTCCAACACCAAGCCCATCCGGACAGAGAACGACTTCTCCATGAGCACGGCCATCTTCGGCTCCATCGCGCTGGTCGTCATCATGTTCTTCTTCCTGGAGTTCAAGCCCGTTCCCGGAGCCTTTGTCGGTGTCTGGGCCAACCTGGCCGCTTCGCTGCTGGTGGTTTTCTTCGGATTCCTCTTCGTCACCGTCAGCTCGCGCATCGTCGGCCTCATCGGCTCCTCTGCCAACCCCATCTCCGGCATGACCATCGCCACCCTCATGGCCACCTCCGCCATCTTCCTCGTCAAGGGATGGACCGCTCCCGCCTTCGGCGCTCTTGCCATCACCATCGGCGGCGTGGTCTGCATCGCCTCGGCTGAGGCCGGCGACACCTCGCAGGACTTGAAGACCGGCTACCTGGTCGGCGCAACTCCCCGCTACCAGCGCTTCGCCTTCCTTATCGGCATCGTCGTCTCCACCATCGCCATCGGCTTTACCCTCCGCCTCATGAACGACGGCCTGACCGAGTTCCACGCCGCTCCGCAAGCCTGGTCGCTCACCGCGCCCCACCCCGGCGTCAACGTCCAAAACGACACCGCCAGCCTCCACGACCAGTTTCCCGTCATCGGCCCCGACAAGACCACCACGGTCCACCATAAGAGCGAGTACATCGTCCTCAACGCCCTCGGCTCACCTGAATTGGCCGACGGCAAGTACCTCTACTCGCCCGTCACCAATCAAATCGAAGTGCAGTGGATCTCCGGCATCGGCTCGGAAAAAGCTGCAGCGCCCCAGGCCCGTCTTATGGCCACCGTCATCAGCGGCATCCTGAGCCGCAAATTGCCCTGGGGGCTGGTCCTGCTCGGCGTCTTCCTGGTCATTGCCGTTGAGCTCCTGGGCATTCGCTCGCTCTCCTTCGCCGTCGGAGCCTATCTCTCCATCGGAACCACGCTGGCCATCTTTACTGGCGGCGTTGTCCGCTGGATGGTGGACTCCGCCGTCAATAAAGCCGGCGGCGACGCTGACGCGGACGGCGACGTCTCGCCCGGCTCGCTCTACGCCTCCGGCCTCATCGCCGCCGGCGGCATCATCGGCCTCCTCGGCGTGGCGTTGAAGCTTTACGAGTCCACCTTTGACAAGGAAGACCCCATCGCCCTGCCGCACACCTTCCTCTATCACGACTGGGTTTCGGTGTTGGCCTTTGCCGCGCTAGCCTTCTCGCTATACTACTTCGCCAGAAAGCCGCTGAAGAAGTAAGCGGCTGCGCCTCGCTCTATCTCCGCTGACTTATAAATATGGATGCTCCTGGTCTCGCTCAAGAGCGAGACCAGGTATCCCTCCCTCGCCTCACGCCGCCTCCCGCAGTCTCACCCCTTCATGCTCCTGCAAGCAAGCAATGACATGGAACAGATTCGCCGCCGTAGGATTTCTTTTCGGCCCGAACATCCTGAGCAGCGAGGCTCTGGGCACAATACGGCAAATTGCCGTACAATAGAAAATGTAACCAAAAGGAAACTGCCATGCCCCAACTTCAGACCGCACGAGCCGCACGGCTGGAAGCGCGCATCACTCCGGACTTGAAGCGCCGTCTGGAATACGCGGCCTCGCTGCGCGGAGCCTCGCTTACGGAGTTTGTGGTGCAAAGCGCGCAGGAGGCGGCCACGCGCGCCATTCGTGAGAGCGAGGTGCTTACGCTCAGCGAGCGAGCGCGGGTAGCTTTCGCCCAGTTGCTGCTCAACCCTCCCCGGCCCAACCGCAAGGCCATCGCCGCCGCCAAACGATACAAGGCGCGGTTTGCCAAAGAGATCGGCTGAGGCTGAATGCCTGCACCCAAGTCCAGCCCACGGATGATAATTGAACCGCTCGACAGAAAGCGGCATGACAGGGTGGGCTTCTCCTGCGGCGTGCCCGCGCTCGATGCCTATCTCCAGCGGCAGGCGGCGCAGGATATGGAGAAACATGCCGCGGTGGTCTATGTGGCAGTCATCGAGCCGCCAGCCGTTGCCGGTTATTACACGCTCTCCCAGTTCAGCATCGATTTTGTGTGCCTACCCGCAGACCTGGCAAAGCGGTTGCCTCGTTATCCGGTTGTGCCTGCCACGCTTCTCGGCCGTCTTGCCGTGTCCGGCGCGCTGCACGGCCAGGGGTTGGGCGAAACCCTGCTCTTCGATGCTCTGCGAAGGTCCCTGGTGCAAAGCGCGCACATCGCTTCGGCAGGGGTGGTGGTGGACGCCAAGGACGAGAGGGCCGCTGCTTTTTACCGGAGATACGGCTTTACCTCAATCCTCGACGCGGACCAGCGGCTCTTCCTGCACATGAAGACGATCGAGCAGATGTTCTGAGGTATCCACTGCCGCCGTCGGATTTCCCTTTAGCCGGGTGCCCCATGTCTCGCTTTTGAGACCTGGCATTCCAGTCAGCCCAGGCATCAAGGCTTGACGTGCGGCGAGATCAGCAGCGTCAGCGCCTGGGGAACCACTTCCATCCGCACCGGCAGCGATCCCAGAACCTCTCCGTCCGCCTCCACAAAGATCGGGGCGTGCGAGCCGTTGCGGGCGCGGCACTCCACTGAGGCAGTCTCCAGCAACTCAATTTCGCGGGAGAAGGTGTGCCGCCCGAAGACCACAGCGATCAGAAAGCGCAGGTAGTGCAGCCGGCTGCGCGTCTTGAAGGCCAGCAGCCGCAAGCTGCTGCCGTGCAGAGTGGCGCCGGGAGCCAGCTTGCGCAGAACCCCTCCAAACGAGCGCACCCGCACCGCCAGCAACTGCGAGACCTCCATCACCTGCGGCTTGCCGTTGCCGCTGGCCGGCAGCACCGCCTCAAACAACGGCAGCGGATCGGTCGCCCAGATGCGGAGGGCCTCCACCAGGTAGAGAACGTAGCCGAACCGCCGCTTCAGCCCCGCGTCCAGCCGCGACATCAGCAGCGCATCCGCCCCAATGCCCGCGGCAACGATGAAGTACCGCGAGCGCGGCTTGCCCAATCTGTCCCGGTAATGGATGAGGCCCACCGGAACCCGCACCGGCTGCGCCTTCAGCAGCGTTCGCGCCACATTGGCCGGCGAGGCAATCAGATCCAGGTTGGCGGCCAGGGCGTTGGCGGTGCCCAGAGGAATCACGCCCAGCGCAACCTCGGTTCCCACCAGGCTCTGCAGAATCTCGTGTACGGTGCCGTCGCCGCCGCAGGCCAGGATGGTGTCGCACCCCTCGCGTATGGCCTGCCGAGCAAGATTCCCGGCACTGCCCGCCCTGTCGGTGTCATACGCTTCTGCCGCAATCCCCGCACCGCGCAGCACATCCAGCGCGCCCTGAATCGCCGCCGCCCGTCGCGCGGAGTACTGGCCGGAGGCCGGGTTATAGATCAGCGCAACACGTTGCATCGCAGGTTTCACTCGGGGCTATTTTGCCAGGAGTCTTTGAAGCCCAGCGGGGCGTTCAACAGTATCTTCGCAGGTCAGGCGGCGGTTCTGGCATCGGCCGTGCTCCGGCTGAAGTCCACAATCTGCACAAAGAAGCCCATCGTCTGCACAGTGAAGCCTATCACCTGCACGGAGAGGACCTGGCTTTAATTTTGGCTACAGCATTTTCGATTCTGCTCTTTACAGAATCCTCGAAGCCAAGTGGCTTTTTCCTCAAGAAAAAGCCACCTTCCACAATCTCCAAGCGTCAACATGTGAATCGAAAATGCTCTAACGGTGTATGTGCCAGGCATGCCATAGGCAATAGAGGAAGATAGCCGCTGCAATTTCAAGGACTGCTGCCACAAGGATGCCCTTGGCGCAACTGCCGTCTTTCGCATCTTCTTCAGATGCGGAAGGGGACAATTCGGGACCGCCAAAAACAGTGCAGAGCATACAAGTCCTGGATGGCTCAAATACAAATTCTCTGAGAAAATGGGCCGCCATATGGATTCCTCCCACCAGAGTCTCCTATCGGCAAAATGCTCAACAGGATGATCTCGGGCCCGGAAGGAAAGAACAGGGCAGCGGACGATCCAAATCTCGGCTTATTGCCTAAGAGAATACATAATCCAGCCTCTATTGTTGGGAAAATATCATCTAACTTAGAAAATTTGTTTGCCGCGTGTCTCAGGCTTCGCTGAAGCCTCTGGCGCCAGACGTTCACACGATGTCTTTATCATTCGTAATGGAGGACAAAAACACCATGAATCTCACCGGCAACACCATCCTCATCACCGGAGGCGGTTCCGGCATTGGCCGCGGACTTGCCGAAGCGCTGCACGCACTCGGCAACCAGGTCGTCATCGCCGGACGCCGCAGGCACGCGCTGGATGAAACCACCGCCGCCAATCCCGGCATGAGGTCGCTTCCGCTCGACATAGAGGATCCCGCCGCTATCCGCTCCTTTGCCGCCCAGGTTGCCGCTCAGTTCCCCTCGCTCAACGTCCTCATCAACAACGCCGGCATCATGCGCGCCGAGAAGCTTCTCGCCCAGCAGCCCGATCTTGCCGATGCGGAGAGTCTTGTCACCACCAACCTGCTCGGCCCCATCCGGCTTACCGCGGCTCTGTTGCCCCTGCTCCAACAGCAGCCTGGCTCCACCATCGTCAATGTTTCATCCGGCCTGGCTTTCCTGCCCCTCGCTCTCACACCCACTTATTGCGCCACCAAGGCCGCCATTCACTCCTACACGCTCTCACTCCGCTACCAGCTCAGGTCCACGACTACGGAGGTCCTCGAACTGATTCCTCCCTATGTGGCCACTGACCTGATGAACGGCGCCTCCGATCCCCGCGCCATGCCTCTGGACAAGTTCATCGCCGAGGTCATGGACATCCTCAAAACGCAGCCCACCCCCCTTGAAATCTGTGTCGAGAATGTCAAAGGCCTTCGCTTCGCGGCCGAAAGCGGCAAATTCGACGCTATCTTTCAGGGTCTGAATGCAGCGATGGCCGACGTTCACTAGAAGTGTGGGCCAGCCCTCCGCGGCTGGTCCGATTCTGGTCCCTTCCGAGGCCACTCCGGCTACAGCATTTTCGATTCTGCTCTTTACAGAATCCTGGAAGCCAAGTGGCTTTTTCCTTTCCGGGGTCCCCAGCGACAGGTCTTCGTGCTGGGGTGGAAGTAAAAGCCACCTTCCACAATCTCCAAGCTTCAACATGTGAATCGAAAATGCTCTAGAGTTCTTCCTCGCCGGAGTGGCCAATCCCTTATCTCTTGCCCTTGTGGCCGTCTTTTCCTCAATTTCCAGTTCCGGCCTCATTCCGCACAGTTCCGCACAGCCCGTACCCGTCCTAAACTTTACTGATATGGCTGCCATCCCCGATCTTGCCCTCGAAGCCGGACTGCCCGCGAATGTGGATGCCGAAAAGACCATTCTCGGCGCCATCCTGCTCGACAATGCCTCCCACTCCGAGGCCGCTGAAAAGCTGGAACCCGAAGATTTCTCTCTCGACTCGCATCGCCGTATCTTTTTGCGCATGAGCGAGTTGATGGATGGTCAGCGCGCCGTGGATATTGTGACGCTGGCCAACGAGCTGACCCGCTACAAAGAGATCGAGTCCGTGGGTGGCGTGGCTTACCTGGCCTCGCTCACTGAGGGTTTGCCCCGCCGTCCGGTGATCGAAGAGTACATTCGCATCGTCAAGCAAAAGAGCGTGGCACGAAGGGTAATGGCTATCTGTGGCACGGCCATTGCACAAGCCGCCGACCAATCCGAAGACATCGTCGATGTTCTTGGACGGGCCGAATCGCAATTGATGGAGGCAACTGAGAAAAGCATCACCTACGGCTTCCAGTCGCTACACCAGATCGTCGAGCACTCCTTCGGAACCATCGACAATCTCTATAAGCAGAGCCGCGAAGTCACCGGCCTGGCCACCGACTTCACCGATCTGGACCGCATGACCAGCGGCCTGCAGAAGGATGAGCTGATCATCATCGCCGCCCGTCCTTCCATGGGCAAAACCGCCTTTGCCATCAATATCGCCCAGAACGCGGCCATCAACCACGACGCCATCGTGGCCGTTTTCAGCCTGGAAATGAGCAAGGAGTCGCTGCTCCGCCGCATGTTGGCCTCGCAGGCATGGGTTGACCAGCGCAAACTCCAAACCGGGTTTATCGCCCGCGAAGATCAGGTCAAGCTGGAGAAGGCCCTGGAGCAACTGATCGAGGCACGCATGTTCATCGACGACTCGGCAGGCATTTCGCTGTCTGAAATGCGCGCCAAGGCGCGGCGGCTCAAGCAGACTCACGGCGGCCTCGACCTGATCGTGGTGGACTACCTGCAGCTGATGTCGGCCACGGTGCCCTCGTCCGGCCGCAAGAACTACGAAAACCGCACGCAGGAGGTCTCAGCCATCTCCCGCGGCCTCAAGGCTCTGGCCAAGGAACTGCACGTTCCCGTAGTCGCGCTCTCCCAGCTCTCCCGCGCCAGTGAGCGCCGCGGCGACGACAAGCGCCCTATGCTGAGCGACCTGCGCGAGTCCGGCTCCATTGAGCAGGATGCCGACGTGGTCGCCTTCATCCACCGCGAGTCCTACTACAACCGCAGTGAGGAGATGTCCGACGCCGAACGCACCAAGTCGGAGATCATCGTGGCCAAGCAGCGCAACGGCCCCACCGACACCGTTTATCTGAACTGGGTTGCCAAGTACACCCGCTTCGACAACCAGGAATCGTCCCACGCTGCCTAGCCTGAGCAGGCCCCAGGCCCTCGCTCACGGCTCATTCAGAATCAGGGCGACGCGGCCTGCCAGCAAGTCGCCCGGCGACTCGCCCGGCTCTACCTCGAGCAGATCTACGGGGAAAGCTATGTTGTGGGGGCGCAGGACCAGGCGGTTGGCAATGAAGTCCACGTACCGCAGGGTCAGATGCGAACCGTGCCGGACCGCATACAGGTTGGGCCGGTTCGGCCGGTAAGGCGCCAGCGAATTGTAGTGGCGATCGATCAGCGCGATGGCCTCCGGCAGCACCAGCGGCTCCATCGGCAAGGCGTCGGCGGACGGGATGCGCACAGCCACAAACCGCTGCCAGGCGCGGCGCGTGTTGGAGACGCGCGTGCGGATTGTCTGCAGTACGCCGGCAGGCAAGTGCAGCATGGACTGAGCCGCGGAGGGACGGATGAACGGCTCGAACAGCGCCGTCGGGTGAGACACAATCGGCACCGTGCTGCTTTCTCCATCCTCCTGCGGCTGAATTCCGGAATGATAGGTTGCGGGCAACAGGTCGCCAGCCCTCAAATACTGGGCGGCCAGGATGCGGTCCATCGCTTCCAGTGAAAGCTGCCGCCGGCTGTGCAGAAAATTGGAGAGATGAGCCTGCCCAAACCCGGTCTGACGGGCCAATAAAGAAACACTGAGCGTCCCCCGCTGTATCCTGCGCAGCAGTTCAAGGCGGAGGCGCTCGTGCATTTGAGTAAAGTTCATCTGTGGATAATTCGCCACCAGCAATGAGGACGAAGGCTCACTGTTTTCCTTTGGAAAAGCTAACAGGCTTGATTGGCCTTCATTGTCAGCGCTCGCACATCGATTGAACAGTACATTAGCGGAAATCAGTCTGGGCACGTTGACGCAAGAGAACCATAACTCTAGTCTCCTGAGTCTAAAGTTCGCGTACAAAATTGGGCGACGGAATCGAGGATCTGGTCTGCAGTTTTGTGCCAGACGAATGGCTTTGGATTTTTGTTGTGGTGCTGTATGTAGCTCCT
>Ga0302320_10000640_pt1 | contig 83598 bp, 63 predicted proteins | sample Bog_T0_3_FD_202130 | JGI IMG/M metagenome (GOLD analysis project Ga0302320, IMG submission 202130) | Peat permafrost microbial communities from Stordalen Mire near Abisko, Sweden - Bog_T0_3 | ecosystem: Environmental > Terrestrial > Soil > Wetlands > Peat | place: Sweden: Abisko, Stordalen Mire...
CTCGCCAACAGGTCCATTCAAAGCCTGGAGCAACTGACCCCGGCAGCCTATGCCGCCAGCAAGCTGAAATAACCTATCCGCTCGTCCCAGCCCCGTCAACCGTGTACTTGGCTGGACGCTTACGCTCAACCAGCCGTCGCTCAAGTTCTTCTCGCATACGATTATCCTCTGTGCCAATCAGCGCCTGTTGATGAATTGGTACCCGTGGCGAATCATAGAGACCTCTCCACGCTCATACAGCATCTGAGCGCAGGGGGCGCAGACGTTGGATGTGTTCGCCGCGTAGCTGCCAGCGTGACGGACACGGGCGACCTCCTCATGTACTGTGCAGACAAGTCGAGAACATTCGATGCACTGAACCCAGTCGGCCTCCGTGCAGGACGCAAGCTGGTCACTGTGGCAGTCTGGTGGCAGGAAATCCATGTGGTCTCAAACCTCGCTTGTGTGAAATGACTCTATCTCGGCAGCTTTGATGAGAGCGTAAATAGCATCACTTCTGAAATTCGTATAGAAGCGTAGACCACCAAACTTCTCCTTAACTTGGAGCACCTGAAATGAGCGCCCAGTCTCTGCCTCCTCTGCGGCTACGAGAGGCTCCAGCCGTTCGCACAGCCGCCAGACAAGGTCGAACCACCCATCGCCATGGACAAATCCAAAGGGCATCGATGTCTCGCGAATGTCCCCTTCCACGTTGAACCACGTCGGCCATCGCTCAACCAGCCGTCGCTCAAGTTCTTCTCGCATACAATTCCTGCCTCAAGGTCTCCACACTCTCACGAAGAACCGCCACCTGTTTCGCCAGATTGTCCGCCATCCCACTGGGGATGCCAACGGTATTCGCATCGCCAGAGTTGGCGGTCGTGGCTAATCGAGCCGCGCCAGCCTCGATTGCGCTGCTTCGCGGAGTTCTGCCGGTGCTCCGGCACAGAAATTTGAGAAGTGTTGAGCCTCGGTCTTGGCGTCGAAAGTAACGTAGACGTGACTGCACCAGACGCAGAAGCCGACAACATCTTCAGGATGAGCGTTAGCACAGCCGCATTCGCAAGGTGTTTTCTCTGTATTGCGCCGTAAGTCCCCTAAGAAGTCGGAGAAGAACTCATCGTCAGATAACACAGGAAGCTGCCGCTGATGTTCAGGACACGCTCTCAACTCGACTGGACACTCGCTGTGGTCGCCATCTTCCATGCGTTCGTTGCAGATGCACTCGCACGTACCATCTGTGCATTGCCATTCATGCCCCTCAACATCGCAGTAATGTCTGTGGCTCATTTCTTCCCCCACTCTGAAATCACAAGCGCCCACGCCGCATTTCAGGGCAACAATTTGCCGTTTATGACATTGGTTGTCGTCACCTTGCCGTTCGTTTCGAAAACGGCGATGTTTTGATTCACTACGCGACCCGAGGTGGTGTCGTACATGGTATTGGTCGTGACGGACTTGCCGTCCGTCGTTCTGAAGTGATTGATTTCAGCGACGAGGCGTCCGGAATTATCAAAGCTCTTCATGCTGCCTCCTTCTTGATGTGAATTAGTAACGGTTGACCATCACGAGTCTGAAAGACCTCGATGGAGACGGATTTGCCACTCTGCCGTGCTTGAGCGAGTACGGACTGCATCTCCTCAGCCTCACCGAGGCGATGAAGGGCTTCAGTGAGCGCACGGCTTGGCTGCTGCGAGTCGGAACCGCTTGGGCGGCGAAACTTGAACACCACGTTCTGCATTTGCACCTCCTTCAAGCCGCACACTCGACCAGTTGCTGGTTGGCCTCGTGTTGGGGCAGTCCTTTTAATTTTGCTTCACGAACGAACCTCACGACTGTGGCCCTTGAAATTCCGTGCCGCTTGGCCGTCTCAGTCAGGCTCATCCCACTCAGGCGGTCTGCTGCGACGGCGGCATGGCTGATTGCCAGAGGCTGACGTCCCATCGGGAGACCCATGAGACGCCTACGAGCCATGCCCTGACGAATCCTGTCCCGACAAATATCACGCTCTAGGGCGGAAATCGCTCCGATTAAGGTGAGGAACAGCCGTCCCATCGGACCGGACGTGTCAATCGCCTCACGAGCGGATGCGAACTCAATGCCAAAGCTTTCGAGTTCGTCCAGCACCTGAAGGAAATGGCGTGTAGACCTCGCAATGCGGTCGAACGCTGCCACGAATACCAAGTCAAACTTGCGCCGACGAGCGTCCGCCATAAGGGCATCGAGGCCGGGGCGACGTGCTTTGGTGCCGGAGATTCCCTTGTCTGTGTACTCATTCACAATCGTGTATCCCCGCTTGCCCGCGAGTTCACGAAGTTGGATTAGTTGATTTTCAAGATGCTGGTCGGGTGTACTGACGCGGCAATATAAGGCTACTCGTTTCATCGCAGGTTCTCCTTGATGCTTTTGAGCAAAACGTCTGATGGATGTATGAACGGGCGCACCTGCCGAATCTCTTTGATAGCGGCGTCAATATTCTTGTAGCCGACGACATGCATCCACGCGGCGGTCATGGATGGAGCGCGGCTGATGCCAACACCGCAGTGAACGAGGACGGTGCCCCAGCGGACGTTCTCCGCGATGGCATCCATGATGCGGTCGAAATGACGTATCGGTACCGGTCGGTCGTCTTCAATAGCGATGTGAACGTAGTTCACTCCACGCCGCTTTGAGGTCACGCACTCCTCGCACAGCGAAATCACCGTGTCGATGTGGTTCGGATTTCCCTTAGTTAGCCGTTCAGCATCGGTGAATCCGCCAATGTAGAGACGTTCCCAAATTTGGGTCATTGAACGCCCCTCTCTTCTTCGAGTCGTGGTAGCCTCGGGCGTTCGGACTTGGCCTTCGCGGCAATACAAGCAGGAATCTGAGGCCGCTTCTCCTGCTTAACGACGATGCTGCGGCCACTATCCCAATCAAGCTCGACGTATCGGGCGAGGTAAACCTGCATCAGTACAAGGTTGTATTTGAATTCAGGGAAAAGACGCAAAACCTCGCGCCGAGCCATCAGTTCGCAGGTGGCCGGGAGGACGACAGAAATGCCTAAATCTTTGGGGTGACGCTGAATCTCAACACAGTAGAGGTCAGGAGATGGGCTGAATTCTCTATACACTACATAGTGTACGGAGCGACAAGCGAATTTGGACAGTAAAATTAACTACTTTTATCCGCATCGGAGCGTGTCAACGAGTTTGAGACAGGTGGCGTCAGAGTTTAGTGTAGATTTCCCTCTGTCGCGATGGCTGGGATGGGTGGGTTGATCCAGGCCGCGGTTGGCTGGGCACAAGACAATATCCATGACCACCCGGTATGCGCATCTTACGCCGGAACACAATCAGGCCGCCATTGAAAGGCTTGATCCGGTTGAAGCCTGATAGTTTGAGGGATGTCTCCAAACCTTACCAATGAATCACCGACTACCGTTCGCTCTCATGGGCGCTTCGTCATCATTGGTTTCGCTCTGCGGCGCAAAGCGGGTGAGGGACACGTCGGAAGGAGTGGGAACGCCAGCGGCGCGGACTGATTCCGGGTGGTCCTCTCTGGCAAAGCGCCGGACGGCACTCGTAGGAATGAGAATCTTGCCCCCAATTCGGTGCGTGGAGTTCCTCTCGCGTACCCGCAATTCCGTGCCGAAGCCCAAGGCCAGTGAGGCTGGCCGGATTGGGACTGTTAGGGTGCGGTCCCAATCCGGGTAGTTACGGGGATAGCTAAGCAGTCTCTTCAGGAGCGGCAATCAAAGTGAAGGTGACAGAATGCGAACCCAAGTGTGGATGCGTGGCGGTTAGTCGAACGGAGCCGGCCTGCTCGCCCGCCCGTACCCAGATGGCGCCTGTCCCGCCTACGAGAGAGAACGGGTTGTCGCCAATCAGCTTAGCAGGACCGTCCAGCGTAAAGACAACGGGATCGTCCGCATAGGTTCGCACGGCGTCGAACTCATCTGTTACGCGCAGCACGACGCGAGTGGTGTCGCTGCCATCGGCCATCAGACTCTTGTCGTCCGGCAACAAAATAAATTTGCGATCCACGCCCCGGCCGGACAAAGACTTCGAGATGACCTGCGTCCCGTTCAAATACCCGTCGATGCGCAGGTCGCCCCACCCTTGGTTGAACTTGGCCAGGTCGAGAACAAAAGGCGGATACTTGAGGTGCTCGAATTCCGCTCGATTCGGATCGAGCTCGGCCAGCAGAATCCACGGTCCGGCTTCGTCACTGTTGAGGCGAACGAAGAACTTAAGGTGATCGCAGTTGGAACAGACCACCGCCTTCGTGAATCCAATCGACTCATCGCCGCGCGCCCAGTGGAAAGCCGGCTCCAGCACGATTTCTTCATCGGGATCGCACTGCGACTTATAGAATCCGGCCGCGGGCTTGGGTTCGCGGAAGATATCCATCACGCCGTGATAGCAGATGCGGTCGCCGGAGCCAAAGTTACCGTGGGTGTTGTAGTCAAATGCGCACCAGCCGATTCCGCCGGCATATTGCGGATCGGAGGCCAATTGATTGTGTATGCGCGCATGACGCAACGTGTGCTCGCGCTGGCGCTCGTCGTCGTCAGTTGTCTTAGTGGGAAAGGTGTGCCCGACGAACTCGGTGTTTAGATAGCGTGGATGATTCGGCTTCTTCAAGGGGAATCCGAAGTCGTTCATCGTGAAGACGTCTTCCAGGAACTCCGACTCCTGAAAGTACCGGATTCCGCCGGTCTGCCGCGTGCCGTCCAGCGCATGCGCCAGAGCGTTGGTCCGTATGTAGAAGTCGTGATCGTCCTTCGATTCGTTGATGCGCACTCCCCATAAAATGATGGACGGATGGTTCCAGTCGCGGCGGACCATGCGCCCGACGTTGTCGATGGATACTTGCTTCCACGATTCGTCGCCGATATGCTGCCAACCTGGAATCTCTTCGAGCACCAGCAATCCGATCTCGTCGCAGCGATCGAGGAAGTGACGCGATTGCGGGTAGTGCGATGTACGAACGATGTTACAGTGAAGGCCGTAACGGAGAATCTCGGCGTCCTTGCGCTGCACACGCGCTGGCATGGCCTGGCCGGCAAAGGGGAATGTTTGGTGACGGTCGAGCCCGCGCAGTTTCACGATCTTTCCGTTCAAAGTGAAGCCATGGCCGGTAAAGATCGCCTCGCGGAAGCCAATGCGGCGCGTATCTTCATCCACGACAACGCCATTCAAAAGCAGACGCACATGAACCGTATAGAGTCTGGGCTGCTGAATGTCCCAAAGCTTCACAGCGGCAAGATGAGTGAACGAGACTGTATGGCGCGCGGAGTCGTTGCTGGTCTCGGAGCTAGCGTAAACTGCCGTGCTTTTAAATGGATCTGCGGCTTCCGCTTTGCCTGCAGGCGCTGAAACAATCCGCCTAACCTCGCTCGTATCTTTGGCAATTACTCGATCTCCGTCGCGAAGCTCTATTTCAAGCGACAATCTGGAATCGCTTGCGGGAAGACCGGTCAAGAAACAATCCACATCCAATCCCGGAGCCCAGCTCAAAACATCTTTGGGGCGAGCGAAGATGTTGTCGATGTATGTTACCGGAACAACGCGCAGAGCAACCTCGCGGTAGATGCCGCCAAATGTGAGGTAGTCGATCTCGTTGCCAAACGGCGGAATGTCCGCGCGCTCGGTCGAGTCTACCTCCACCATCAGGACATTTTCCTTGTCCCGGCGCAGATGCTGCGTTAGTTCAAACGAGAACGGCGTGAATCCGCCTTTGTACTCACCCAGAAGGACGCCGTTGATCCAAACGGTGGAGGCCGCCATGGCTCCTTCAAAGTCCACAAAGACGCGCTTTCCGTCGGCGCCGTGCGGGAACTTGAAGCGCCTCCGGTAGGTGGAGACAAACGTGTAGTCCTTTTCATCTAAGCCATGCCAGGGTAACTGGATGTTCGTATGGGGAACAACCACCGGCTCAAACGATGAGTCGTCAAATTCCGGCGATTGGGATCCATCGACTTTTTTTGGGCTATAGCGCCAATTGCGGTTTATCGGCAGAATTGTCCTGGCCGCTGGGATCGGAGTTTCGGCGAACGCCGAAGGTCCGGCTAACGAAGCGGTGGTCAATACCGCACCTGTCGTCTTGATAAAAGTGCGTCTGTCCATGAATCAAACTCCTTTCAAATTGTTGCTCTGTACCGTTTCCAGCTACTGTGTCGAACCCATCACGCGGCGGGTCTGCCACGCGGGACAGATGCATTGGACAGAAATCCGGATGCAAGGATGCGCATGGCCTCGCAGTTCACTTTCAGGATGCGAGGCTCCTTACCGGGGTTGTTGAACCGAGATACCGCACAAAGCCAGGAGCGTAGCAATCTGCGCTACGCCCCTGGCTTTGTGGTCAAATGTTGAGGGTTAGAAGTTGAACTTCACGCTTCCCTGGCTGACGCGGGCGGCTACATCTCCACCGCCGGTGATTTTTCCAAAGGCTCCATCCCCAACCCAGACATCAGGAGTGCCATAGCTGGGATGGTTGAAGGTATTGAACATCTCGAAGCGGAGCTGCACTTCAGAGCCGGCAACGAGCTTGATATGCTTGATGATCGCCGAATCGTCGTACTGCTGAGATGGTCCTTTGAAGATGTTCTTGGGGGTGTTGCCGAAGGTAAGCGCGGCGTTATGCGTGAAGGCTGCCTGGTTGAAGTACCCGGTAGTCATCCAATCTGTCTTGCTGCCGTGCCCCACCCAGGCAACCTGTCCAGTAACGAAATCGGCGCGATCCCCGTATTGATAAGAGTCCGAACAGTCGTCCCAGCCGCCGTTATTACACCATCCACCGTAGATGCTGAACGGATGTCCCGACCGCCAGTAGTAGATGCTGCTGACTTCATAGTTCCCCAGGATGCTCCTGACAATCCGGTTCATGCCCTTCAGCTCGGGTGTCTTGTAATCAAAGTTGGTTACCGAGACCAAGGGCACGTTCATGTCCGAGATGCCCCTGTTCCATTTGAGACTGAAGGGATCGCCGAGACCGCCCACGAACGAGATATTGCCCGATGAGGAAATATCCGTGACCTTGGACCAGGTGAAGTTGGATTGAACAGTAAGGCCATGGGAGACGCGCTTATCGAATCCGATTTGCAGGGAGTTGTAAGGCGAAGTTCCGATGCTGTAGTCTTCATCAATGTTGTTGAAATTGCCGTATGGGCGGACGCCGGCGGTTGCGGCATTCGCATCGATGATGACTGACTGATGATAGGACTCGCTTCCAACATAAGCAACGTGCAGAGCCATGGTGGAGGTGAGTTGCTGCTCAATGGAGAAATTCCAGCTTTGCGTGACGCCCCGCTTGAAGTTCGGCGAGAACTCCGCACCAAGCGAGACCGGCGTTACGATAGGCGAGTTCGTCGGAGGCTTGTAGTTGAGTGAAGCAAAGTTGTCATGGGCGAACTGATCTCCCGTTGGGAACATTTGCGGCGCGCCGGCTGCATACAGATAATTCGCGGTCCAGGGTGCGTCGAAGGGAATCTGAAGGTCTTGCGACGGGGTGGTTGTATTGACATTGCTGTTGAAGCTGAAGGTTGGGCTGAAGGGCGCAATGTCCGAGGTGTGGTTGTAAGCGGAGTACTGGAGCGGCCCGGTAAAGATGCCAAAGCCGGCGCGGAATGAGGTATGCGGCAAGAACTTCGGCTGGTAGGCTACGCCAATGCGCGGATCCCAGTTATTGTAGGTGGTTGGCATCAGCTTCGCGTCAAGTCCCGCATCTCCGGGGAAGATCATTCCCACCGGAGCGTTCGGGAACATGGTGCTTTGCTGTCCAGGAACCCACTGGGAGCCGCGTCCGCCTGTGGTCGTGGGAGGCGTATTCGGATCCCATCGAACGCCTACGGTTACGGTCAGGTTAGGTTTGATCCGGACCTGGTCCTGGGCGTAGACTCCCATCATCCAACCCTTGACGCTGGAGATCTCTCCTCCGCCCTGTGTGAAAGAGTCCACGTTGCCCGTCAGGAAGTCGGCGAAACCATTGCCTGTCCAGTTTCCATTGAATTGAGCATTGACTGTGGCTGGGTAATCGGTGTTTTCCTGCGCAAACATGTGGACCATATCCAAGCCGGTCGACAGGGTTTGATTTTTGACGGTCTTGGTAAAGGCATCCGAGACGCCGTAGGTGTATCTTCTCTCGCCGGTTGGCTCTGTCCAGTTCGACCAGAAGCCGTTGCTACCGCCGTTGGCGCCCGATCCCATCATGTAGCAATGCCCTGGTTTCTCGTGGACGCCGATGTACTTCGACAAGCAGACAGGATTGCCGTCCTTGTCCAGAGATTGCTGCGCGCTCAGGTAGTCCATCTGCGTGTAGTAAACATTGACCGTGTTGACGGTGTGGTCATTGATCGTCCAGGTATGGCCCATGGCTTCGTTGTAGAATTCGCCCGTGTGGGTGGGCGTTACCGCGATCCAATTGCCTTTGATGGCCGAGCCGTCCTCTTTATAGTACTCGATAAAGCTGCGCAGAAAGAGTTGCTGCTTGTCGTTGAGTTTGTAGTCAATTCTGGCGGTTCCCTGCTTGTAGGTTTCAACTGCCGGCGCACCGGAATATTCCGTATACCCAGGATTGCCTACAACGTCAGCCGTGCCGACGGGCAGAGCGGCATTGGCAAGCGCGACCGCCCCTTTACTGAACGGATAGGTGGTGAGGTTGATCGTGTTGTTTACAAAGTGGTTGTCTGGGCCATTGATCGTGCTGGTGAATTCGCTGAAATCGCCGCCCAACATCCGAGCCGTTGGGAAGTTGGCGAAGCTGTTGTTAGACTGAGAGCCGTTGTGTGTGTGCTCGAAGTTGCCAAAGAAAAAGAGCTTGTCCTTGCCGTTGAAGACGTGGGGAATCTCAACCGGCCCGCCCGCAGACACACCGAAGATGTTTTTGTGCAATGAGTCGACGTTGTGTCCGAGGTGATCGGAGGCATTCGCTAACTGGTTGCGGCCAAAATCATAGGCCCCGCCATGGAATTTATTGCTTCCGGACCTGGTCTGAATGGTGACGATCGCGCCGGGCGCGAAGCCGTAGTGGGCATCGTAGTTGTTGGTAACGACGCGGAACTCCTGGGTGGCGTCGGGGTTCGGGAAGGGCGCGGCCAGCGACATATAGGTATCCATGTTGGGCGCGCCGTCGAGCATGTAGAAGGTGCTTCCCTGGCGTCCGCCTCCAGCCGATGCGCCGGTGGCGTCGGGGAAGGTCGTCTCGCCCTGCGTCTTACCGCCGGCAGTACTCAGAACGTTGATCACGCCGGCGCTGAGAAGCACCAGGCTTGAAGTTTCTCTGCTATTCAAGGGCAGTCCCGAGACCTGCTCCTCGTTTACGGTAGTGCCGATTTCCGCCGTGGTGGTGTTGATCAGCTCCGCATCGGCCGTCACTGTGATGATTTGCGTCTCAGAGCCGACCTGGAGGGAGAGGTTCAAAGTAGCCGCCTGGTCAACGGTCAGCGTGATGCCTGATTGGACGAGCTTACGGAATCCGGTCTTCTCGGCCGTGACCTTGTAGGGGCCCGGATTGAGTGGAGTCACCAGGTAGACGCCGGACCCATTGGTTTCGGCGCTCTGGACAAAGTTGGTGTCGGTGTTCTGGACATGAATCTGCACTCCGGGGAGCGCAGCGCCGTTGGAGTCCGTAACCAGACCGGTTAGACTTGCGTTTGTGACCTGAGCGAGAGCCAAGTGGCCCATCGCAAAAAGGCAAAGCAGGATCGGAACAAGCATCCTGATGCTGAATTTCGAATTGTTCACTGTGTTTCCTCCAAATCAGAGTTAAGTCACGACGTTGAAGTCCTGGGTCGCGTCCTCCCTATAGTCAGCACCCGTAATCGGGAAGCATTTACCTGTTGGCGACAGAGATGGATAAACGTTTACAATTCAGGAGCAGCGCAATCCTATACGCAGCCCAACTCGAAACGTAAGGTTTTTCTTGCACGAACATGTTAATCAGCATGAGTAAACAAACGTATGTTGTTGAGTACATTTGAGTTATTTGTAGTACTGATGTGCGATGTTATGCCGTTGCAATTGGCCGCCAGTGGCCTATGATAGGAATATTTGTGGCCCATCCGCGATCACAAGGAGTCGCATCATGCAGGTGAATTCAACTCTGAATCCCGCCAAAGCGGAACATGCTGAATTCGACGCCGTAATGAAGGTGCTTTCCGAAACACCCCGGCTGGCCAAACTCCTGGGCTACATTGGAGAGAAGTATTTCCTAGGCGAAATTGATCAGATCAGCGAATACAACATTGCCACTGAAGTGTTCGGCCGTTCAAAGGCAGTCTTCAATGCCAGCGAGGACGCAATCGTGCGGGTCGAGGCCCATCGATTGCGGCGAGCGCTAAAGGAATTCTACAAAAGCGACGGCAGAGATCATCCCGTGCAAATTTGCGTTCCCTTTGGAGCCTACGTTCCGGTCTTTACGTGCCAATCGGCTGAAGCCCCACCGTCTGCGCTCGGGGATACCCTCGGAGCCCCCAAGGACGACAACGATGTTCAACTTGCTCTAGAAAGAGATCAACCAGAAGCCTGGAATCTGGACAGGCCAAGGCGGCATTTCTTTCCGGCGATCCCCCGTTTTGGGATGTACCTGATCATCGCAACAGGTTTGACTCTTGCCGCTCTTGGGATTTACCTGGTTTCCCATGGCGGAGCCCGCGCGTGGGTTGCCAAGCCTCTGCAGAGTCCAGTGCAGCCAGAGATGCCACCGCGGTTTGTCCCATTCGCTGCTGCTCCTGTACCTCTTCATCTCTTGTCCGGCTACAGTGGAAATCCTCAAACGGATAGTGCAGGGGCTGTCTGGGAAGCAGATCGGTATTTTCAGGGAGGCAGATCATGGCGCCAACCGCAAGCCGTTTTTGCCAATACCAATTCCCCCCTCATTTTCCAATTCTTCCGGTCCGGTATCTTCTCGTATGACATTCCTCTCAAGCCCGGTGTTTACGAACTGCACTTGTTTTTCGTCTCATCCGATTATTACGAAAATATCTCCACCTTCAACGTAGCGATTAACGGAAATCACGTTCTTTCAGGGTTCGATGTTGATTCGGACGCAATGGGGTACTACGTCGCCGATGAGCGGGTCTTCCGAGACATTTCGCCAGCAAGCGATGGAATGGTACACATTAGCTTTACGAACGAAAATGCGGTGCCTGAGGTGAGTGGTATCGAAGTGTTGCCGGGAACTCCCCACAAGGAGCTCCCGATCCGGCTAGTCATGCAACCAACGCCGTACACTGATCACCTTGGACAGGTCTGGCATCCAGACAACTATTACACACACGGAAAGCTGTCACTTGATCGGCAACCGGTCACGGGAACACCTGATCCTGACCTATTCGCGGCCGAACGATATGGCCATTTCGCGTACGCTATTCCCGTTGATTCGCGTGGCCGGTACACTTTGGTGCTCCATTTTGCGGAGTTCAATTTTGGACCAAAATCACTTGGTGGCGGCGGAACCGGCAGCCGCGTTTTCCGAGTGATGTGCAATGGCAACACGCTTTTGGACGACTTCGATATCTTCAAGGAAGCTGGTGACCACCATGCAATTACAAAGACGTTCTATCACTTGAAGCCGTCGGCTCAGGGAAAAATCAATCTCACATTCGAACCGATCTCGAACTACGCAACGGTTTCAGGCATTGAAGTCCTCGACGAGTCTCAGTAGCCTCTGGGATGCACGTCCAGCCAGCCCTTGCAGGGGCGTGAGCCTTCCATTGCAAGGCCCATCTACTGAGTCTCGCATAATATAGTGACACCCTCAGTCATATGGCAGTAAGCTATAAGGCATGACACGATCCAGTGCGCCGCGCCGTGACTTTGCAGCCATGCAAAAACGCCGCCGTCGCGCCGGGCGGCTGTTTGCCGCCGGCAAGCGTTCACAGGCTGAGATCGCCCGCGAACTCCACATCAGCCGTCAAAGCGTGAGCCGATGGTTCGAGGCATGGCGACAGGATAAGCCGGATTGGATTCGTGGAGCGGGGCGGGCAGGTCGTCGGCCAAAACTGGACGGGGCACAGTTCAAACAGGTGGACGAGGCGTTGCGTCAAGGCGCACAGGCCCACGGTTTCGGAACCGATCTGTGGACATTGCCCCGCGTGGCAGCGGTCATCGAGCGGGCCACGGGCGTTCACTATCATCCCGGCCATGTATGGAAGATTCTTGCCGCTCTGGAGTGGAGCCTGCAACGGCCGGCCAAGCGGGCGCGGGAACGCAATGACGAAGGGCGGCGGCTGTGGATGGCGAAGCGGTGGCCGGCAATAAAAAAAACGCCCGGCGGCGAAGAGCCTGGATTCTCTTCCAGGACGAAAGCGGAGTCTCGGAGCGGCCACCGGTAAGACGGACCTGGGCGCCGAAGGGGGAGACTCCGGTGTTGGTTTATGCCTTCAACTGGAAGAAGCTGTCGATCAGCGCGGCACTCGGCTATCGCTGGGACGGCAAGCGATGCCGGCTGTGGTTTCAGACCCGGCCAGGCAGCTACAACGACGAACGGCTGATCGCCTTTTTGCGCGATCTGAAGAAGCACTTGCGCGGGCAAAAGGCGATTCTGATTTGGGATGGATTGCCTGCGCACAAGAGTCGAAAGATGAACCAATATCTGGAGAGCCAGCGTAGTTGGCTGCAGGTAGAGACGCTGCCAGGTTATTCTCCTGACCTGAATCCGGTAGAGGACTTATGGAGCAACATCAAAGGTCAGGAATTGGCCAACCGCTGTGTTTCCGGACTTGGCGAGGCCGAAGACGGCGTGTGCAGCGGCATGGCTCGAGTGCGCCAATCCATGCTGCCGTTTTCTTTCCTGCATCACGCTGGCCTCTTTTTTTTGATCCATCGTGTCACCCTATTATGCGAGACTCAGTAAACTGAGTCTGCGGGCTTGAGACCTGCATTCCATGCCGAATGGGCAACAAGCCTTCGGCTGATCCGGCCCAGCAAGTCGAGTGCGGCAAGAAGTCGGGGGTCACGCGGCTTTAGGCTTGAATCTTGGGTACCATCGCCGGAACACGCCTTCCAGTTCGTCATTGAGAACCTTGGTCCTTGCCTGGAGCAGGAGGTGTGCTCCACGGTGGGTCCACTGCATCTGCTGCTTCTTGACGAACCGTCTGCTCACGACCTGGTTGATGGTCGATTCAACGAATGCCGTGCTGATTCTCTCGCCCTGTCGTCATCGCTCGCCAAAGTATGGAATGAAGTCGCAGTTGTTCTTGATGTAGATCTCAAACTCGGCCAGCCCGTTGGCAGCTTTCGCCGCAGGAACTGAATGCGCTTGGATCAGACTCAGATCGATGGACAGGCCTGTAATCCGCTCGAGTGCTTCCGGAGTGTTTCCGTGCCATAGAAGATGCTTGATGCTCTCCAACTGCTTTGCGACGTCGGCGCCAGTCTCAGGCCGCTCCTGCTGAAGTCCTTTTGTCTGCTGCTGCAAGACAGTCAGCCGCATCGTGATGTGAAACCAATCCAGCAGATGCTCGCTGAACGGATGAAGGTACTGCTGCACGCGTCGGACGTCTTCGCCGCCGTCGGACATGAATACCACCTGCTGATTTTCCTGCATTCCTTGCGATTTCATCAGCTCCCACAACCGCCGGCGCGGCTTCTCGTCATAGGTTTGCACGAAGCCAAAACACTTCGCCGAGGGCACCTCGGTTGCATCCTCGCGCCGGAAGGCAACGAAGCTCTTGCCAGCGATTACTTCAAAACACCCCTGTTTATGCGCCGCTCGAGCGTAGCCGCCATCGATGCCAACCGTGATCGGAGTGTCCAGCAGAGGCTGTTGCTCCCAATCGTCTTCCGAGCCTTCGTACTCATTGAGTTGCCGCTCTCGGCCCAGTTCCTGCTCGATCCGTTCCGCCGTTGCCTGTAGGTGGATGCGGACACTTTCATGATTGGCGGAGTTCTCAATCGGCAATACTTCCGTCAGTAAGTCCGCCACCTTTGCGAAGGGGATCAACGACGCTCACTTGCTCTCCAGGTAGACCATTTCTACGCTGGTTCGCCCCTGGAGCCATGCTGCCGGTGGCCGGAATATTTCCAGGCCTTGGGTCTGGCAGGTGCATCGATTCCACCGCGGATTCGGGACATTTACCGGGCCGAAGAGAGTCTTCATGTGCGTGCTTCCAGAGTCTTTGGCCATGTGCCGCCGGCCACAATGGGGACACGCCCGCCGTCGCTCAAGATTCTCGCTGACCTGTTGCGCGACCATAAAGTTCTGTACGCCTGCGAGCAGTGCTTTGCTCTCAGCCAGACTCATGCCGAGTGTCTCCATCGCCAACTCTTGCCGCTCGATCCCCAGCATCTGCCTGCGTTGTTCGCTGCCGTCGGCACTCACACACACTACCTCGATGCGAACATTCATGCCCGAAACCTCCGCCGCTGCTGCGTGAATATTCTCAAACGCTCGTTGGCTTCCTGCAGGCAGAAGCGCTCCGGCTCCAAGGGGCCACTCTCCTTCAGCCTCTGATCGATGCTGCGGAGACCGTCGTCCATCGCGATACGCAGCAAGTCCCAGGTCTGGGGCGCCTGATCCGGACAAGCCTCAGCCAACATCAGAATGCCAGTCTCCACCATAGCCGGAGCTAACATCGCTTTGCCCTCGCTTTGCCGTTTCAGCATCAGCCGGTAACCAGTTGGACCGCCGCAAAACTCAGGTGGCGTAGCGCCACGACCACCTAGACAAGCTGGCTCTTCGTCCTCCTTCGTCCCCTCGTGAATGTCAAGAACTTGAATATCCCACCCCCACATATGCAGGGTGTCGCAGATGTAGAGGAACTTTTCTTGCCGGTGCAGTCTGAACTCATGTAAGGCGCTGGATCGCGTCTTCCGGCGAAAGCTGTTGAACTCCTGGGCATGGACACGGAAAATGTAGCCCAGATTGCCGCCCCAACCCAGGACGGCACAAAAGATGTCGTTGAACTCCGGCAGATTCATCTGATCGGAGACTGCGACCTGGCGGATCACCATGGGACTCACATGACGGAGAACCGCTAGTAGAATCAGGCGCTTGAAGGAGGTTTGGTCGATCATCGCTACAGATTACGCCCTAGTGGTGTCCGCCACACAGATGGTCGTTTATGTTTTGAAAGGGCACGACTTCAGTCGTGCCATAAATGGCGCAAAAACGAGCCGGGCTTTACAGGCTGCGGAAAAACCCTTCATTCCTGTCTTGTTTTTTCCTGGAGGTGATTTTTTCGCCTTTTCGGCCCGTTTTTCCGGGGGTTTCCTCGCTTCGTTTTGCGCCCGGAAGCCGTTTTTCCGGCCTCCAGGCACACTTCGGCCCTAATAGGCCAGCGATTCAATCGGAATCAGTCTCCGCATCCGCACCAGGTTGTGCGCCACGATGGTCAGCCGGTAGAACCAGTCCACGCGATCCAGTCCGCGCAGCTTTACCTGGCGCATCGGCCGGTCCAGCTTCGACCAGCCGAAGACCCGCTCGATCAGCTTGCGCTTGCGTTGGCTGATCCAGCGCCGTTCATCGGCTCGTTCCTCTTCCGTCAGGCTGTTCTTGCCAAGGTTGCCCTTCACATACTCGCTCACATGCGGAGCCACCTCGCGCCGGCGCAGATCCTCGATGAACGTCTCTTCCTGGTATTGCGTGTCGGCGCCCAGCGTGATCCTCTGCTCGGGGTTGCGTTTATCTTTCGGCGCCACCGTGGCCACCAGCGTGGCCTCAGCCGCCACCACCAACCCGTTGCGGTTCTCAATCAGCGCGTGGCCCTGATAACTGGGAACCACCTTGTCCGCCGTGGCCTTCTTATACAAACGCGCATCCGGGTCCGTCTTCGACTCCACCTTGTCGCGCAAAAGCACCTCGCCCTTGTGTCCGGAACCAGCGCCCGGAGCGGGCGGATCGGACTTCTTCTTGAAGCTGCGAGCCGCCGCCCAGGCCTGAATCAGCGTGCCATCCACCGTGAAGTGCTCTTCGCTCAGCCAGTCCTGCGCACGCGCCTCAACCAACACCGCCTCCAGCAGTTGCTGGCTCATCGCGCCTTCAATCAGCCGCTCCCGGTTCTTGGTGAACACCGTTACATCCCAGATCGCGTCGTCCATCTCCAGACCAACGAACCAGCGGAACAGCAAGTTGTAATCCAGCTGCTCCATCAACTGCCGCTCGCTGCGGATCGAATACAACACCATCAATAGCGTGGCCCGCAGCAGCCGTTCCGGCGCGATCGACGGGCGGCCCGTGTCCGAGTACAGCTTCTCCAACTCGCCATCCATCCGCCGCAGCGCACGGTCCAGCAGCACACGAATCTGCCGGGCCGGATGATCGGCCGGAATCCGCTGAGCCAAGGTTAAATAGCTGAACATCGCCGCTTGCTTCTGATCCTCTCCACGCATACTCATTGGATAAATCAAATCCTGGCAAAAAGCTGTGACCGCCAGCAGACAAGGAGTTTTTCCGCAGCCTGTTTAGCCCTGAGGGAAGTCTCTTCTGCGAATTCCGCCCATTTACGAGCATCGATAAATGACTCAATTTGCGGTGCCCTACACTAGCCGACCCCGACTCCTTGCCGCACTCACCTTTAACCTCCAGCGAGGCACGAAAAGCCCAATTCGATGTTCCATGGCTCAAATCAATGTCCGGCAATTTTGACAATCGCGCTGTTTGGTTCGCTCCAGCTAGCGGCGCCGTCATGCGTGAGCATCTGCTTTGCGTCGTCCCAATGGAGCCGGGTAATGGAGCCCGCGCCCTTCTCATAGGCATAGGTCGTACCGTCGTCGGAGAAGAGCGTGAAGTTGCCGTCGGCACCGGGATAGACTCTCAACTGCGCTATAGCCTGCAGTTGATGAGTGTTTTCGACCGGAGCTCCCAGCGGAACGATCGAACCGGCACGGACGAACAGGGGAATGGTGTCGATGGGAGCAGCGACAGTGATTATCTGGCCGCCCTTCACGCGCTCGTTGGTCCAGAAGTTGTACCAATCGGTTCCGGCCGGCAGATAGACCTTGCGGCTGGTCGCGCCCTGCTCGGTGACCGGCGCCACCAGAAAGGCCGCCCCGAACATGTACTCGTCGCGCAGCTCGGCCACCTTGGGATCATTGGGGAAGTCCATGAACAGCGCGCGCATGTAGGGTGCGCCGGTCAGCCAGGTCTGGTAGCCCAACGAGTAGATGTAGGGCATCAGTTGGTAGCGCAGACGCAGATACTTCTCCAGGATCGGCTCGGCCTGCTTGCCATACGACCACACCTCGTTTTCCAGGCGGCTGCCGTGCGTCCGGAAGATGGGCTCGAAGGTGGCGTACTCGAACCAGCGCGTGTACAGCTCCGGGTAGTCGTCGTAGCCGCCCACGTTGGCGCGGGCGTCGGAGGGATCGAGCAGCGGTGGGTGCGCCGGATGGTGCTCCGCGGGAAGATACTGCCAGCCGCCGGTGTCATTGCACCAGTACGCGATTCCCGAGGCCGTAACGTCCAGCCCGGTGGGAATCTGGCGCTTGAGCGTGTCCCAGGTGGGATAGATGTCCGAGGACCAAACCATGGTTCCGTTGCGCTGCACTCCCGTGAAGGCGTCGCGAGAGAGGATCAGCGCGCGCCGGCCCGGCTCGTCCTTGCGGAAGCCGTTATAGAGCGCGGCGGTGTGAAAGAGCGGATAGACGTTGAAGTACTCCGTGCCTGGACCTATATGGTAGTAGGCGCCGTTGGGGGGCAGATCGGGCTCGGTTTCATCGGCCCACAAAGAGTCGAAACCTTTACTGACGATGTTGTCGCGGATCGTCTTCCAGTACCACGCGGCGACTGCGGGGTTGGTGGTGTCGATGTCGGAGCCGGCGCGGTCGTAGGGCAGCCCGTTGATGGGCGTGCCATCGGCCAGATGGATAAACCAGCCGTTCTTCTTCAGCATGTCGTAATATCGATCCCCCGGCGCAAAGCGCGGCCAGACGCTGATCATGGTCGTAAAGCCCATTCTGTGAAGGTGCTTGTTCATCGCCGAAGGGTCGGGCCAGTATTTTGGATCGAAGTCCATCTGGCCCATTTTCGTGTAGTAGAACCAATCCACCACCAGTATGTCGGCGGGCAGATGGCGGTCGCGATAGCCGTTTGCAACCGACATCAGCTCCTGCTGGCTGGCATAGCGCTGTTTGCATTGGATGTAGCCGTAAGCCGCCTTGGGCAGCATGTGCGTAGGGCCGGTGAGCAGCTTGTAGCCGCCGTAAATCTCATCCGTGCTGTCGCCGGCGACGACAAAGAACGAGACTCGGTCGCCCACCTGCGATTCCCAGCGGGTCTGCTCGTTGAAGCCCGGCGAAATGAGAGTCTTCGAGGGGTTGTCCCACAACAGCCCGTAGCCCTTGTTGGTGACCAGGAAGGGCACGCAGAAGCTGGGAGCGGCCGGAGCGGTGTAATCGGCCCAGCAGCGGACCGGGTGGCCGCGATGGTCCAGAAAACCCTCCTGGTTTTGTCCCAGCCCGTAGTAGTGCTCGTCGTCGGGCGAGGCGAAGGTAGCGCTCACGGTGTAGAACGACGGGTCGGTAGGGCGGCGGTCGTTGGCCAGCCAGGCCGTCCCGTCCTTGTGATTGGGAACCGCCTGGGACCAGCCGGTCAGTTCAAGCAGCTTTGCGCCCGCGGGGGTGCGGAAGGTGATGTGCGCGCCGGGCGTGGAGCCGTTGAAGTACTTGGCAATGTCGAGTTGCGTCTGCAGCGGCGGCTTGGTGGGGGGAAGGTCGCGTTCCACGCTGACCACCATCCGCGACGAACGGTACACGTCGTCCTCCGCGGTCTGGCTAGCGCTCCAGCCGGCCGCGTCGGGCTTGGCCAGAATGCCGTAGCCCGGCGAAGCCAGAGCCGAGTCGCGTTGCAGGCTCAGCGTTACGCGCACGATGTTCGGCGCATACGGCTCCAGCACAATCGTCTCGCCCCTGCGGTCGAGTTCCAGGCGCTGGCTGGGGTTCTGCGCCTGCGAGCAAACAGCAGTGAGGGTGATTTCGGTAACGAGTGCGAGAACGGCAAAAAATCTTTGCATAAACAGGAATCTCCTTTTCAATATGTGGCGACCGAAACCCGGAGCACCTCGGGTTCCGAAGAGAAGTTGAGGCCCCAGTCCGTTTGATCGCCATTCAGGATGCGCTGGAACTTGAAAGCGCCGTTTTCGTAGGCGCCTTCTTCGACGCGCAGGAATTGGCGGTGCACCCATTTGCCGTCAATCAGAGCGGAGGGAATCTGCCCGGCTCCCACGACGATATTCCCGGCTTTCCGCTGTTGCTCGGTGCCGGCGAGGCGGAAGTCGACGCGGCAATCGAATCCGGTGACCAGAAACCGGTTGTCTCCCAGTTGCGCGACCAGGGCGCGCCCGAGCGGCTCGTGAGTTTGACTTTCATCCGGCATGCGCCTGCGGCCCGGTCCATAGGAGACCACCGCGTCCCAGTCTCCGAAATGGAGGGTTTGGGTGAGTTGATCTTCCACTTCCGCCGTGGCCCGCAGCTTGCCTTCGAAGTTAAGGCGCGCGACATCGCGCATCATGGGGCCGATGAGCCGGTAGTTCTGCGCGGTCGGGTTAAGAAACGCATTCTTCGCATCCGGTTCGCCGGGCAGGACGGGACGGGTCCGCGTGTAATCCAGCCCGAACGGCGAGTAGCCGATGGCCTGAAGGCCGAGGGCGGAAAAGAAGAAACGGGCTTCATGAACGGCGCCGCTGGTTTCCGGGATGAACAAGGCGTTGTCCGGGCGATGATAGAGATCCAGCACCTTCAGATAGGCCGCGGTGTTGGACATATAGATATCGGGCGCGAGGATATCGATTGCGGGCGCCTCGGCCTTCCAGATGGGAATCACGTTGTCGGTGGGCCCTCCGCTCTCGTAGTTGACCGGCACCTCCGGCTTGAGCGGATCGCGCAAGGCGGCATTGACATAAAGCGGCAACGGGTAGGCGGCCTTTCCCGCGGCGGCAACCTGCCCTACGTAGCGGGATACCGCCCAGGCATGGAAGTAGACCTCCGCCTCGGGACCGAACACCGCCTCCCAATTGGCGCCGGGCGCGGCGGGCGTCTTGTCCATGGCCTTCAGGACTTCGGCCGGGACCGGGCCGTCAAAGAGCTTGTTCGCCTCAGGAGAATAGTCGCGCACGGTTCCCCAGGTGCCGGTTTCGTTCTCCACTTGCACCATCAGCACCGTTCGCTCCGAATCGGCCTCTTTCAGGTGCTGCATAAAGGCGGCGAAGGCGCGCTTGTCCGCTTCGAGAGACGCGGCGGCAAACGGAGAGGGCGAGTCGACGAATTCGCCTTTTTTGTTCATCACGTGGAAGTAGCGCTGGGGATCGAGCTTCATCCACTCGGGCATATAGTGCTGGCTGCCGTTCTTCCAGGTGCCGAACCAGAGCAGAACCAGGTGAACGTGGTGCTCGCGGGCCTGGGCGAGGACGGTGTCCACCTCCGAGTAGTCGAACTGTCCCTGTTGGGGCTCGAACTGCTCCCAGTAGATCGGCGTTTCGAGCGTGTTGGCATGGAGGTATTCGATGGCGGCCCAGACCTCGGGGAGCGTGGCCGGCCAGTCGCTGGAGTTGTTCGACTGCGCGCTCAGCATCAGGTAAGGCGCGCCGTCCACGAACAGGACATAGCGTCCATCGTTCTGGACGAGGCTCGGAGCCGGGTGCTCCGTCATCTGCGCCTGCAATGCCAGCCCGGAAATCGATGCCGCCAGAACGGCCGTTATCATCAAGGCCTTCATCGTATTCAATCCTCATTTCTCCCGCGATCTGCACGCGGGTTGGTCCAGGCGTTCGCGACCTGGACGGGTTGTAAGGGCACTTGCATTGCCGAACCGTTCTACTGAACACGCACCTCGGTAGTCAGTTGGATGTCGGCAGACGAACTGCCGATCATCACGCGAACAGGCTCAGCCTCGACGCGGAATCCGGGAAGTTTCTGATCCCACCAGGCGAGCGTTGAAGCCTTGAGCGGAATTGCGACGGTCTTGGTTTCGTTGGGCTGGACGGTGACGCGCTGGAAGCCTTTCAGCGCGTCGCGCGGAAACGCCACCTTCGCGCCCAGGTGCTTCACGTACATCTGCACCACGGCATCGCCCGCGCGGCTGCCGGTATTCGTCACGTCCGCGCTGACGGTGATCGAGCCGTCCTTGGCCAGTTGCGACGAACTGGTGCGGAGATTGGAGTACTTGAAGGTCGTGTAGCTCAGGCCATAGCCGAAGGGGTAGAGCGGCTCGCCCTTGAAGTACATATAGGTGCGGCCGTCGCGGATGTTGTAATCCATCATCGGCGGCAGCTGATCGAGAGACTTCGGCCAGGTTTCCACCAGGTGTCCGCCGGGGTTGTAGTCGCCAAAGAGAACTTGCGCCAGGGCCGTGCCCTCGTCCTGCGAGGAGTGGGCCATGTGAAGGATAGCGGGAACGTGGGCCTGCGACCAGTTGATGGCGAAGGGGAAGCTGGAGATCAGGATGACAACGGTCCTGGGATTGAAGGCATAGACCTGTTTCACCAGTTGTTCCTGGGCCAGCGTGATGATCTCCCGGTCGCGTCCTTCGCGCCCGTCGCTGGGCACGGTGCAGGCGATCATGCCGCCGCCGTCCACCGAGCTGTGCCAGTCGTGCGCCATGTCCGGACCGCAGGTGGGATCGTTGCCGATGACGACCACCGCGACGTCGGAGGATTTGGCCGCGTCGATGGCCGCGTTGCCCAGCTCGCTCTCGGCGTAATTCACCTTCACGCCAGGTCCCACCTCCGCCTTGATTCCTTCGAGCGGCGTAACCGTGTACGTAGGCAAGCCGCCGTACCAGTCCCAGTGGACGGAATCGGTCAGCGGCCCGATGACGGCGATCGACTTGATGGCCTCCTTCTTGAGCGGCAGAAAGCCGTTGTCGTTCTTGAGCAGCACCACCGATTCCAGCGCCATCCGTTTTGAAACCGCGCGATCTCGCTCCGTGTTCCAGGGCTCGGGCGAATCCTTGATCTTTGTGTAGGGAACCATCTCCGGCGGGTCCAGCAAACCCAGCCGGATCGTGATCCGGAACTTGGGGCGAAGCAGGTTGTCGATCTCCGCCTCGGTGACTTCGCCATCCTGCAGCGCCGCCTTCACGTCGCTCTGGACCCTCTCCAGAAACTGATTGATGCCGGTTTTCATGCACGCCACCACCGCCGCCTGATGATTGGGGAAAAGGTGGCGCGCGGTGACCAGCAGACCCACCGCTCCCCCATCGCTCGAAATCACGTCCACGCCCCATTGGTCGCGGACGACGCTCTTGAGAACCGGATTGACGGCCATCGCGGTGCCGTTCCAGGCGTTGTAGGACGCCATGACGCCTCTGGCGCCGCCATCCTGGAATCCCATCCGGAAAGGCACCGAATAGTACTCCCAGAACAACCGCTGATCGAAGTTCGACGACGATTCGGTGCGGTGATCCTCGTTGCTGTTGGCCAGAAAATGCTTGAGCAGCGGCGCGGCCTGCCAATACTTCGGATCGTCTCCCTCCAGGCCCCTGGCGAAGGCCGCCACCATGGTTCCGTTGAAGAACGGGTCTTCGCCGTACACTTCTTCGCTGCGCCCCCAGCGCGGGTCGCGCGCCAGGTCGGCCTGCGGTCCCCAGAGCATGAGAATCTGACGGTTGTACTTTTTGGTCTGGGTGATAAACCGCGCCTCGTAGCCCTCCACGCCGCCCGCCTGGCGAACCAGCTCCGGGTCCCACGACTCGCCCATCCCCGGAGGCTGCGGGAACTGCGTCGTGGTAATGGGCATGCGCCTGTCGTAGCCCTGTCGCTGCACCACTCCGTGGATGCCTTCGGAGCTGCCATAGCTCATCACGCCGAGCTGCGGCACACCGGTATTGGTGCTGAGGCAGTCGATCTTCTCGTCGACGGTCATCAGCGAAAGCAGGTTGTCGATCCGCTTTTCCATCGGCAGCGAAGGATCGTTGAACGGGTAACGGGGTTGCTGGGCGAGAAGCGGTGTGAGCGCCGGAACAAACCCGGAAACCAGAAGACAGAGCAGAGCGGCAAAGTGCTGCTTGTTGATCATGGCGGCTACCTCATCAGCTTTCTCAGCGAAATGCCCAGCGTGGAAATTCCCCGCGCGGCGCGTTGGCGATTTCAAAACGCAGTAAGGTTATCACGTGCACCATCTCCTGCTTGCGACGATCAAGCCGGCAATCGAAAAACCGCGAAGACAGCGGAGTTTTCAACCTATGGAAAGCGGTAGAGCTGGACCCGATCGATCGTGCCCGGATGCAGCACCAGGATCTCTCCCTGCGCATCATCGTCGCCTTCGATCCAACGGGTAAGTTCCCACTTTCCATCGACGAACCTTCCTTGCTGCACGACGCCGAGTCCCACATAGTCTTTTCCAATCCAAAGATGAGCCTGAAGGAAGCGAAGGGTAGGCGAAGTGGGTTTTGTCCTTTCGGGATTTGAAATGGGACTGTATCAAAGTTGGGGGCGGTCATACTACGAACTGTGCTGAAGGAGTTGGAAGTCGGAAGTTCGGCAGCCACTCACGGAACAGCGTTTCGAGCCGATTGTCGAGTACGGCGCAACGAACCTGTAGGAGGAGGTGGGCACCCTCCGCAGACCAGCGCATGGGCTGTCGTTTCCCCATCCTCTCATTGACCAGGTGACACATTGTAGATTCGGCCAGAGCGCTGGATATCCTGAGGCCTTTCCGCCGGTCCTGGGCGTAGTTCCTAAACGCGACCTGATTGCGGCACAAATAGTCTCGCAGATCCAACATGTGCTTCCGAAACCTGTGCATTCGGTCTGCATCGGCATTGCACAAGGAACTCAAGAACTTCTTTGTACCCCGGTAGATCGCTCCCAAACGGTCCAGGGCGGCCTGCCAAAGTCCATTCCACATCTGAAATCGAACTCGATGGATCTTCACGCAAAGTAATTCGGTCAGAACAGGATCGGCATCCCCAACGATCGATGCAATCCCTGGCGCCATCTGCTCAATTGGCCGCAGACGCATGCTGATGTGAAACCAGTCGAGAACCCTGTGGGTCGTCTTCTCCGTCGCTGCATTGACGAGATTGCTTAAACCATCCGCTCCATCAGCCAGCACCCTGACGCGGGATGCCTGTGTCCAACCCTTGTCATCCAGCGCGGCTTTCATGAAAATCTCGGCATCGCACATGGGGTGCTGTGCGACCCAAGCGAAATGGTCGCCCAGCCGGCCTTCGCGCTCGATACGGCCTGCTACAACGTGGTATTCCCCAAGGCCCATCATTCCATCGGCGCGCACGTAGGTCCCATCGATCGCAACGCTAAGGTTCTGTGCTGCTGTAACGGGTTCGCGCCTTGGTTCAGGCCAGTCGTACTCGTCCGGTTCTGTGACTCGCTGATCGAGTCGGCCACCGATTGCGAGTGTATGGCGACGAAGTGTAGCGTGTGAGACGCCCGAATCGCAAATGGGAAGCAACTCGCCCAGTACCGCTGCCGCCCGACGATACGGCACTTTGCTGCCCCAGCTGGCGTAGAGGTATTGAAGTTCCGGCGAGGTTCCCGCCAGTTGATGGCGGTGGAGAGGCCAGATGGTCGCCTTCTTTCCGCCTTGTCAATTGCAGCGAAAATAGCGGCGGCAAGAAACCTGAACGGTTCCAAAGACCGTTCAGACCGTGCGGGTGCGCAAATCCTTGACGCGCTGGTTCTGGCCACACCGGAAGCATCCCCTGTGAGCAGCACCCAGCATATCCACCTGGGTTTGAACAATCCGGGCTTACACTTTTCGAAGCACGGTCTTGCCTTCTTCCAGTGTCAGGCCGATCTCTTCAGGCCCGATTCCAGATGCCGGTCGCTCCACCCGGGAAACCAACTCCCGTTCCAGGATGCGGTCGTCGAGGCGCGTTTCGACCCAAATCCGAAACTCCATCGGAACCTCCCGTCCCGACCAAATCCTCGGGAAAACGACTACCTGAGAGTACTACCTCTGTTGTACCGCCCCCAACTTTGATACAGTCCCGGACCTGAAGCTTTTCAACGGCTATAAGGTTCGTCATTGGGCGGCGCAGAAAGTGCTCCCAGCGTAATAGGTCTCATAAACCCCGACACGAAGCAAACAGGAAAGCGCAGTGCGGGAAAACCGCATGCTGCGTTTGACGTGGCGGGAGCTGGAAACGTGACCATGGTCGCCGGACTGCGGTCCATAGCGAAAGCGATGGAATCACCACCGGAACCTACAGTGTGCGCGCCTGCTCCCGACCCTACCTGTGAGAGGCTGGAGGTGAGACCCCTCCGGCCTACTCGACCGAATCCGCAAGCGTTTTGCTGGACAAGCTCGCATAGACTACAATCGGTTCAACTGCGGCTTGCTTCAAGCGCCATCTTCCTTGCAAGAATTGGTGGTCTGCATCATGCTGAGAGGTGAACCGAATTGCTCCGTCAAAGAAACCCTTTTTCCAAAGCCATCCCTGCTGCTTTGTTGGCAACAGCGGCGGTGATTGTCTCATTGCTGGCGCATGATGTGTTTTCGCACCGTCATCCTTTCGACCTGGTAACGGTCCTGGCTGCTTCGCCGGTCCCGGTAAGCCCCTCGATCACCGTCGATTATCCTGAAGAAGGGTCCATCTTCCCGCCTGAGATTACGCCTCCCACCTTCATATGGAGCGATGGCGGCGCCGACGCAAAAAAATGGCTGATCGACATCGTCTTAGACGGCGACTCAAAGCAGATTCATGCCGTCTCTGCCGGTGAACCCATTCAGCTCGGAGAGATTGATCCACGCACGGTTTCTATCAACAATGAACCTCCCGCGCTAACGCCCGAGCAATCTTCCGCGCACACCTGGATTCCCGACGCAAAAACCTGGGCGGCCATCAAGCAACACTCCATGTCGCGCGCCGCCAGAGTTACGATCACCGGCATTGACGCTTCGGATCGCCCGGTTTCTCAAGGACGTGCGGCTTTCTCCACATCGATGGATCCTGTAGGAGCGCCCATCTTCTATCGTGATGTTCCCTTGATGCCGACCGAAGGAGTCAAGGGGCAGATTGAACCGTTGGGTCGCGCCTTGATGTTTCTGATTAACTGGCGGGTTCGGGATATCAGCCAGCCGGCAAGCCGTATTGTGCTGCATGATATGCACACTTGCGCCAACTGCCACTCCTTTTCCGCCGATGGCAAGACGATGGGGATGGACGTGGATGGGCCCAGAAATGACAAAGGCCTGTATGCCCTAGTTCCGGTCCAGCGGAATATCGTCATTCGCAATCAGGATGTCCTTTCGTGGAACAGCAATCTTACACTCGGCAACTCCCGCATTGGATTCATGTCTCAGGTTTCGCCGGATGGAAAGTATGTACTCTCTACTTTTGCCGGGCAGGACCTGAATGTAGGCAGTTCCTACTTTGTGGCAAACTTCAAAGACTACCGCTTTCTCCAGGTTTTTTATCCTACCCGCGGCATTCTGGCCTGGTACGACCGGAGTACCGGGCGCAGAGAACCATTGCCCGGCGCTGACGATCCTCGCTATGTGCAAACCGATGGAGTCTGGAGTCCCGATGGCAAATACATTATCTTTGCCCGCGCCGAGGCGAAGGAGCCTTATCCTGAGGCGGGAAAGCCGGCGCTCTTGGCCAATGACCCCAACGAAATCCAGATTCAGTACAGCCTGTACCGGATTCCCTTCAACGGCGGCAAAGGCGGCGTCGCGGAGCCAATCGAGGGAGCCTCAAACAATGGGATGAGCAACAACTTCCCCAAGGTCTCTCCGGATGGCCGGTGGATCGTCTTCGTCAAGTGCCGCAATGGCCAGTTGATGCGCCCCGACAGTCAGCTGTACATGGTTCCATTCAAGGGCGGCGTGGCCCGGCGCATGAGATGCAATACCTCGCTCATGAATTCCTGGCATAGCTTCTCGCCCAATGGCCGCTGGATGGTTTTTTCCTCCAAGAGCCGTTCGCCTTACACGCAAATGTATCTCACCCACATCGATCAGCTGGGAAACGACAGCCCGCCTATCTATATTGACAACGCCAAAGCTGCCAACCGTGCTGTCAACCTACCGGAATTCATCAATATTGCGCCCGACGGCCTTGAGAATATTGAAGTCCCGGCCTCCGACTTTTACCGCGTCGTCGACGAAGCCACGGATCTGCAGAATCAAGGCGATTGGACAGGCTCGTTCGCCAAGTGGCAGAAAGCCCTCGAACTCGATCCCAATGATGCGCGGGCCAATAATTCCGTGGGAATCTCCCTGGCATCGGTAGGAAAACCGGCGGATGCAATCCCCTATTTTCAAAAAGCAACCCAGATGCACGCGGAGTATTCTGAAGCCTATTACAACCTGGGCTTGGCGCTCAATGATACCGGGCGCGTCGATGAGGCCATCGTTGCCTGGTCGAGTGCCGTTCGCCTCCAACCGGAGATGGCTGAAGCGCAGGAAAGCCTGGGCATGGCCTATTATTCAGAGCGCAAATACTCCGATGCCGCGGCTCATCTGCGCATTGCGGCCGGCCTGAAGCCGGATCGCGTCTTCGTGCTCAATCTGAGCGCCATCGTCCTCGCCACCTGTCCCGATGATTCGGTCCGCAATGACGCCGCCGCGGTCCTTTTAGCAGAACGCGCCAGAACGCTCACCAAAGGACAAAATGCCTTGGTGCTGGATACTTTATCGGCATCCTACGCCGAGGCTGGCCGCTTCCCGGATGCCATCGACACGGAGCAGCAGGCGATCAACATCGCTGTTCAACAGGGCAATACCCGGCTGGCGGATATGCTCAAGGATCACCTGTCGGCCTTCACCAGAAATCTCCCGCTGCGCGTCATCCCCCCGCCGCCTCGCTGATCTTCTCCAGAGCAACTCTCGCCGGGCGGGTGGCCCACATCTCGATTTTGAGCAATAAACCGGCTTTGACCGGCGGAGTTGGGAAGGAACATGAGGTCGGCATGGAGCCGATAATTTATAGGTGTCCATGCTGGCGGCAAGTAGGCTGTCCATTTCACTGGTGCTTCTCCATGGAGCCCGTTTTTAAGCATGGTTCCGAACCCTGTGCCGGAGTTCCTGGTGACGGCGGCGGCCTTCGGGCCGCTAGCCGATCCCGTTTAGGAGAGTGCCTTTTCTGCACGGTTCAGGCCGCTTGGCATGGCGCAGGAGAGTATTCGATGCCAGCAAGACGCAAGAAGCCCCGGGCCGGCGCCCTGTCGCCGGCGCACTCCATTGACCCCAACGCGGCGGGTATCGACATTGGCGCGACAGAGATTTATATCGCCGTGCCCGTCGACCGCGACCCGCATCCGGTGCGCAAGTTTGCCACCTTCACCGAAGACCTGATGTCCGCTGCAGACTGGCTCAAGCAGTGTGGGATCAAGACGGTGGCGATGGAGTCCACCGGAGTCTACTGGATTCCCCTGTTCCAGATTCTGGAAGCGCGCGGGATGAAGGTCTGCCTGGTCAACGCCCGTCATGTGAAGAACGTGCCGGGTCGCAAGAGCGACCTGTGCGATTGCCAGTGGTTGCAGCATCTGCATTCGGCTGGGCTGCTGCGAGCCAGCTTTCGCCCCTCCAGCCAAGTCTGCGCGGTCCGCTCGCTGGTGCGTTATCGCGACAGCCTGGTGCAGCTATCGGCGATGCACTTGCAGCATATGCAAAAAGCCCTCGACCAGATGAACCTGCAGTTGCACCATGTCATCTCCGATTTGAGCGGCAAGACCGGCATAGCCATCGTCGAAGCAATTCTCGCCGGAGAACGCGATCCTCATCAACTGGCCACATTGCGCGATCCGCGCACCAAGGCCAGCCAAGAGACCATTGCCAAGTCGCTGGTGGGCGACTATCGCCGCGAGCACCTGTTTACGCTTCGCCAGTCATTGACCGGGTTTCGTCAGAACAGCCAGTTGATCGCCGACTGCGACGTGGAGATCGAGTCGCTGCTCAAGGAGTTCTCCTCCGGCGACGGCCCTGGGGCTGAAGCGGTGCCGGAGCCACAGGCAGAACTCAAGCGCAAACCCCGGCGCAACGAGATGAGCTTCGATCTGCGCACCCAACTGCACCGCATCTTTGCCGTCGACCTGACCGAGATTCCGGGTATCAACACGCTCACGACGTCGGCGAAAGTTTATCGGTATAGCGGTCTGGACCTCGCCCACATTCGCGCGCTTCCTGCGGTAAAGGTATCGAGTCCAGGCGACAACGTCGAAACGAGCGTGGTGAAGGACCAGTTGTTTCCGGCCATGTCGATTACGATGTACGCGATTCCGGGTAATTGAGTCCCACGAATGAGCCTAGGCCGCGCGACTCCACCGTGCGGTTCAGGCGTTCATCGCCCCCCGGCGGGTTCTGGACAGGGCATTGATCCTGTATCACCGGCAAGCCGTCAGTTGATAAACATCCCCCGCATGCCTTCGGCGTGAATGATGCTGCTTATTCTCTCGGACTGCCCATGGCAGGATTCCTGTGTATTGGGTGGCAGCATAACTGGGCGGAAACGGATGTAATGGGTTTGGGATAGATGAGAGATTCTCAGGTCACCCTTTCTTATGGGTGACTTTTTGGGTGACCTAGCAATACGCGTTCGCTGCAAAGTCGTCTTTAAGTGATTGATATTAAAACATTTATATGGTCGGGGAGAGAGGATTTGAACCTCCGACCCCCTGGTCCCGAACCAGTTTTCGGCATTTGTTGAAGTTTGTTGAAATCGCGAGAAATTAACTGTTTTGTATTGAACGAGTTGCGGTCATATTGTTGAAAGTTGTGGTTCTGAATTGCTCCAGGGTGCTTTGACCGCTACGCTTTCGTCTACATTTGAATCCACACATGGCATTTCCCCGAGGCCCACCGCGAGCGCGCTGTAGAACTCAACCCGCATGAATTACGAATTCTATCTGGATACATATCTCATTCCCAAATTTGGTGACACAAGGCTGAATAGGATTCGGCGGGTTGCTGTTCAGGATTTTCTTAATGCACAAACGAATCTCGCACCGAAGACCATTCGTAATCTTCACGGGACCCTCCGTGTCCTTCTCAACGAAGGAAAGCGCTGGGGATTGCTTAAGGAGAATCCTGCGGTTGGAGTTCGTCTGCCTCGCCTGCTACGGCGGCAGCATAACCTTATGACCCCTGCCGAGATTCGAAATCTACTGGAAGCCCTGCCGTCTCCCACAAATGCAATTGCCACCCTCATGATTAACGGCTCACTACGGTTCGGAGAAGTTGCCGCATTGCGGTGGAAGAGGATTCAGACAGACCGTATTCAAATTCAAGAGCGTTTCTATGAGGGGGAATTCGACAATACCAAAACCGATGCCGGTGACCGGGAAATTCCTTTGAATGCCACCATGAGGAAGTGCTTGGAAGCTGCTTGGAAGGATACCAAGTACCGCGAGCCTAATGATCTTGTATTCTGCGCTCGCAACGGTGCACCTCTTAACAGGCGCAACTTACTCAAACGCCATCTCAAGCCCACGCTAGAAAAGCTAAAGTTGCCACACTGCACGTTCCATGACCTCCGGCACCTGCATTCCAGCCTTTCCATGAGGACCGGTGCAAGCCCCGAAGTCACCCGCGACAACATGGGGCATTCAACCGTGGATGTCACCCAGAACATCTACACGGGCACATGGTGGGAACAGAGGAAGGCGGCGGTTGAAGGAATCAGTTCGTTGATTTGGAGCGAATGACGGTAATCTATGAGCAATGCGATTGGAAAACCCTTGCACAGTGCTGAATACAGCGCTATGCTGCCACCTGGGTCCGTCCCGGCAAGTTGCAAATCTGCCGCCCGGTGCAGTCGCCTCCTTCAGCCTGAATGCTGTTTAATCTGAAGTAACTTTCGGTTTGGCGACGATACACCCATAACCCACCCATAGCCGCAAACCTGTTGCACTATACTCAATGCGATGACTTACAAAGTAGCCAATTGCGCCGTTTTGGCATGTGCAATATTCTTCGTCTACTTGAAACCGCTCGCGGCGCAAAAAGACGGTCAAGCATTTCAATTCGATCAATTCCAGGTCGACGTATACCGCGGACACCTGGAAATCCCGCGGGAATTTCATAAGGACCGAGATGGGCTTTGGGTGGACGAATCCGGCAAACCGGCCCTCGCCCCACGAGTGAACTTCGCGGGTGAATACTATCTGGCAGCTCATTCGTGTGGGACATGCTGTCGCTATTACACCCTAAACAATCTTCAGACTGGCGGCCAGATTAGTCAGGTCAGCATCTTCGATGCGGGTGACCCTACTCCCACTACAAAAGACGGGCGCACGTACGTTCCAATCCTCTTCTTCAAGCCTGACAGTCGGCTGCTGATCGTTCAGTATGAACTTGATTTGTGCACGCCAGTGGAGCACAACCAATGCAGGCAACACTACTTCGTTTTCGAGGACGGTCGCTTTCGGTCAATTTCGAGGACACTGCCGTCATGCACCCACGAGGGTCAGGAGCCCGAATAGGCTGCGCTGATCTCTCTGCCCGCAGGTCGCGGGTGGATCACCGGGCAACCGGACGGAACCCCGCTTCTGCTCCTCACGACAGAGTTGGGGAAGGATCGGCGACCATCCGACCGGAACTGGTAAGAAGCGGCGGAACGGCTCACTGAGCGCATTGGGCTGTTACCGCCAATCCAGACGATCAGTCCGGGTATTACCGTCATCTGTTGACGACCGATAAACGTCTCGCCGGTTGCACTCTTTCGTTTTTTGCGATGCAGTTGAAGAACCCGCCATATTTGGGGATTATGATAACGTAGGCTCGACCATTGTCCTGAATTGAGGCCTGAATCGGTATGACCTCCATCGCTATCGAGGCTGACCTTGCTGTGCCAATGCGAGACGGCGTGCGCCTGTGGGCAAACCTATACAGACCGAAGGCTGGCGGGCCCTATCCCTTGATCATGTCCGTCACACCTTACGGCAAAGACAAGCTCCCGGATCGTCTCACGACCTTCTTCATGCGCCTTTCCGGCGTCAAGTTCGGCAAGCTCAATTGTTCACGGCTGACGGGTTTCGAAGCACCAGATCCAGTCTATTGGGTGCAGCAAGGCTACGCGGTTCTTCAGGCCGACGTTCGGGGCATGCACAAATCCGAGGGACATGCGGGAATCCTCAGACAACAGGACGCGGAAGATTACTACGATCTCATCGAATGGGCGGGATCTCAGCCGTGGTGTACGGGGCGAGTCGGGCTGATGGGCGTTTCGTATTTGGCAATGTCGCAGTGGTACGCCGCAGCTCTCAAGCCACCTCACCTCTGTGCGATGGTCCCGTGGGAGGGCGTCACCGATTTATACCGCGAATTTGCCTTCCATGGTGGGATACCCGAGACGAAATTCGTTGCCCTCTGGGCCAAGAGACGAATCAATAATGGGCGCAATCGCAGATTTCCGTTGGCCGAAGATTTCTTGTCTGAGCAAGCCGCGCATCCGTTGGACGACGAGTATTGGGCGTCGAAACGGCCTGTCCTCGAAAACATCGACGTGCCGGCATTGGTGTGCGCCAACTGGTCCGATCATGGATTGCATACGCGCGGATCGATCGAAGGGTTTGAGCGGATATCTTCCAGGCAAAAGTGGCTGTTCACTCATGGGCGAAAGAAGTGGGAGACATTTTATGGCGAGGAGGCCCTCAATTGGCAGAAGCGATTTCTGGACCATTTCCTTCGAGACCTCGACAACGGATTCGACCGAGAACAGAAGATACGCCTGGAAGTCCGGAAAGGCTATTACAGACAGGAGGTTCGCAGCGAGCAGACTTGGCCACTCCCGTCGGTGCAATCAGCCCCGCTGTACCTCTGCGCGAATACGGGCACTCTGCAAAGCGAACCTGTCGCTTCCGAAGGAAAGGTGCAGTATCAGCCTCAAAAGCGGAACAGCAGAGCTGCATTCTCTGTTCGATTCGAGCAAGCCGTTGAACTGGTTGGCGGCATGAGGTTGAAGCTCTGGGTCAGCACCTCAGAAGGCGATGATCTGGACCTGTTCGTCGTGCTGCGAAAGCTTGATTCCTCTGGGCGAGAGGTCTACTTCTCTGGATTTAACGGATACGAGCGCGATGGGCTGGCAAAGGGATGGCTCCGGACTTCACACAGGGAGCTGGACACCACCCGCAGCACGCCTCTGCGTCCGTGGCATAGCCATGCACATATTCAAAAACTGCGTCCCGCTGACGTTGTGCCAGTAGAAATTGAGATTTGGCCGTCTGCCACCCTTTTCGAGGCTGGATCCTCTCTGCAGCTAACGATCCAGGGGCGCGACGCAGCGCGATACCCGGCATTCGGCCATCGCGAACTCGTCAACCGTGGATTGCACACTATTTTTACGGGAGGGACATACGATTCATTTCGACCAATGCCGAAGAGGTCGAAAAGTTCGGTATCGACACGGCCAACATGTTCGTTTTTTGGGATTGGGTGGGTGGACGCTATTCGATGGACTCGGCGATCGGGCTCTCAACCATGATAGCAATCGGCCCGGACAATTTCCGTCACCTGCTTAATGGCTTCCATGAGATGGACATTCATTTTCGCACCGCTCCGTTTGAGCGCAATCTTCCCGTTCTCCTGGGTCTCCTGGCAATCTACAACAACAACTTTCTTGGCGCGCAAAGCGTCGCTGTGCTGCCCTATGAACAATATCTGAAGCGTTTCCCGGCCTATCTGCAGCAGCTGACGATGGAGAGCAACGGCAAGCATGTAACCCTGGATGGGACGGCAGTCGAATATCAGACCGGGCCGATCTATTGGGGAGAGCCAGGCACTAACGGCCAACATTCCTTTTATCAACTGATTCACCAGGGGACCCGGCTCATCCCCTGCGACTTCATTGCGTTCGGTCAGCCGCTGAACCCGATCGGCCGGCATCACGACATCCTTCTGGCCAACGTCTTCGCGCAGGCTGAGGCATTGGCTTTTGGCAAGACCACGCAGGAAGTCGAGGCGGACGGCACGCCACCATGGCTTGCGTCTCATCGCACCTTCGACGGCAATCGACCGTCGAACATGATCGTCTTGGAGCGGTTGACTCCGGCGGCGCTAGGGAAACTCGTCGCCCTTTACGAGCACAGCGTCTTTACCCAAGGCGCCATCTGGCAGATTGATTCCTTCGACCAGTGGGGAGTCGAACTGGGAAAGGTCCTTGCCCAGCAAATCATCCCTGAACTCGAGTGCGAAACGGAGCCGAAGCTCGGGCACGATAGCTCGACCAACGCTCTGATCAGACGCTACCGATTGATGGTAGATCAGGGGATTGAGATGGGGCGGGGCGGGGTGTTCTTGAGTCTGACTGAGGAGCAATACGTAAAGCTCAAGCGGTGAGTGTTTGATGCTTGGACAGATGCGCCCGGCGTGTAGCCGGGCGCTTGAAAGTTCTGCTGTCTTGAGGTTTACTGTACGTCGGAAACCTTGGCGTCTATAAAAATGACCTTCATGTTCTTGTAGACGAAGATTGTTTTTGGGCCGAGGTTGATGATGTTGTCGGGATTGCCGAGTATCTGCTTCACCTGGTCGGGCGCCATGCCGATGTCAACAGATTTGCTCTGGACCGCATTCGCGATTGATTCTTCGGCGACGATGGAATCAATAATGGCCTTCACGTCCGCGGCCTTGGCGCTGGCAAGAGTCGGGATGTGGAAGTTGACTTCGGCGCGATAGCGTGTGCTGTCCCAGCCACCCCGCTGGGTTTGCCCGGTTGTGAGAAGCTCCATGTGAACGATGCCGCTTCCTGGCTTGATGTCGAGTTTCGTGATGTAGACCGTCTCACCTGGTTGAAGTTCGCGAGCGTTGCTAGTGTTGCTCAGTGCGGCCAGAATGCCGTGGGCTTGTTTGACTGATCCGTCTTGCACCTCGGTATTGACGATGGCCTGCTTTGTGTTTGCTACGTCTGAGTAGATACCGGGAACCCTAACGACTAGGACTGCACCGGGGGCTGTGATTCGGTTGTAATCGAAGTTGAATCCGCTTAGGCCGACCTTGGTTAAATGATAGTAAGCAGTGAATTTCGCTGCTTCCCCGTCCGTGTCTGCCTTTGGATCGATCGCATAAGCGTTATGAGCGAGAATCGCAGTGAAGGCTAAAGCGACTGTGGCTTTGAGTGCGGTTGCGTAGACGTGCTTGACTTGCATGGGGGACTTCCTTCCTTTCTGTTTCAGGTTACCTACTTGGATTCAAACTCGAACTTGGTACGCCAATTCGTGGCTTCCGTGCAAGTCAGAAATGCGTCAAACGGCTTTCCTTGATTGCTTGTGAAACCCTTGATGATGCCGGTCTTGCCTTTGGTGACAAGCGTCTCGATCTGCTTGTCTGTTAGTTTCTTTTTGGCGATTACGACGTTGACAGAGAAGGTGCAACCATCACGGTATTGGTCGCATCCGTAGAAGTCTTTGCCGTTGGGACGGCGGAGATGCCCTTTTTTGCACTTTGGACAGATTAAACCCGGCTCCGATGCCGATGTTGCGCCTCCAGTTGGCCGATTCGTCGCTAGCGAAGGCTGACGGTCAATGTGGAGCTGCCCCAGCTCAGAATTCAGTTGCTTGTCGAGAGCTGAGACGACGTTGAAGTATTGAGCCTTGCCCTCTGCGATGTGGTCAAGCTCCTCCTCCAGAATGCGCGTGTAGTCGTATTCGACAAAGCGAAACTTGCCCTTGAGCGAGTCGATCAATAACTTGGCCAGGTCCGATGCGGAGAGCGTCTTCTTGCCCTCGATGAGATAACCGCGCGTAATGATGTTCTTGAGGATGGACGGATATGTTGAGGGCCGTCCAATGCCTTCGGACTCCAGTTTTTTGATAAGACTGGCTTGTGTGTACGCGCTCGGTGGCTTCGTCTGTTTGTTGAGTACATGGGTGTCTGTTGATTCGAGCGCGGTCCCTATCTGGAGGGCGGGTACTGCGCCGTTACTGTCGTCCTGTGCATCGGGTCCGTCCTCGGCTTCTTCTGCGGCGTCCTGTGCCGTCAAGCTGCGCCAGCCTGGAACCGTGAGGGTTCGTCCTGTCGCCTTGAACACAAACGTCTGTGCGCCCTGCTGGGCCTCAAGGGAGAGGGTATTAACGCTATACTCGGCGTCGGCGAGCTGGGAGGCGACGGCCCGCTGCCAGATGAGCGTGTAGAGTTTCTTTTGGTCCTCGTCCTCGCCGGCACTACGATCTTCCAAGTGAGTCGGGCGGATAGCTTCGTGCGCTTCCTGGGCACTCTCTTTTGATTTCCATGTGCGGGGCTTCGGGGGAATGGGGAGCATGTTGGCCTGGGCGAATGCGCGAATTTCGGCCAACGCCTCTCCCGAGAAATTCTGACTGTCGGTGCGGTGGTAGGTGATTGCGCCTTGCTCAAAGAGTTTCTGTGCGAGCTGGGCCGTCTGGTCGGGTTTGAAGCCGAGAGAAACGCTGGCGGCTTGTAGGAGTGTCGCTGTGGTAAAAGGCGCGGGCGGAGCTTTCCGCGCTGGTTTCGTGGCGGCGTCGGTCACGCGGAAGGCGCGGCACTGCGCCGCCTGTTCCGCAATGGCGGAGTCAAGTATGTACTTCTCTTCTTCTTTGAGGAAAGGGCTTGTGTCCCATTGGGCAGTCCACTTCCCTTCCTCGAAAACGGCTTCCGCTCCAAAGTGCTTTGTTGATCTGAAACTCTCGATCTCGCGCTGTCTATCGACAACAAAGCGGACTGCGACAGTCTGGACGCGGCCCGCGCTTAGACCGGCTATACCAGTTTGCTTGGAAAGAGCTGGAGAGACCTTGTAGCCTACCAGCCGATCCGCGCCGCGCCTGGCCTCCTGCGCATGTACCAAATTCATATCGAGAGCGCGCGGGTTTTTGAGCGCCTTCTGAACCACGTCCTCTGTGATCGCGTCGAAGGTGACGCGCTCATACTGTCTGAGTTTCAACGTTTCTTTCAGGTGCCATGCGATAGCCTCTCCCTCGCGGTCGGGGTCTGTGGCAAGGTAAACGCATTCGGCGCGGGCCGCGCGGGGCTTGAGTCCATCGACTACGCCTTTTCCACGTTCGGTGAACTCATATTCAAGGTGGTAGTCGGGTTCGACTACCCCAAGTGCCTTCTGGGGTAGATCTCGAACATGGCCTACGCTTGCTGCCACATCCCAGCCTGCTCCGAGAAACGACTTGATTTTTTTCACCTTATTAGGGCTTTCAACGATCATGAGATTCATACTGTGTCCTTTCGGGTTTGTTCTTCACCCCTTAAGAGGTTTGGGGCGTACTGCACGGTCGATGGTTGATACCGAGACGTTGTACTGTTTAGCGATGTCCTCTTTGAAAACTGTGCGACTCTCCCAAAGAACCCTCACCTGGCGAATCTGCTGAGGAGTCAATTTCGGTTTGCGGCCGCCTTGTCGGCCACGGGAACGGGCCGCTGCTAATCCGAGTTTTGTTCGTTCGCTTATCAGCTCACGCTCAAACTGCGTGAGTGCAGCAAAAAAGTGAAACACCATTCGGCCCATGGCCGATGTGGTGTCGAACTGCTCCGTCAATGAGCGGAATTGGACTCCGTTCTTGTCTAAGCGTTCCATGATCTCCAATAGGTCCCGAAGAGAGCGGGCCAGCCGGTCGAGCCTCCAGACTACAAGGGTGTCGCCTTTCTCAAGCCTGTCGAGGCACTGCTCTAGCTGCGGGCGCTCCATGGTTCGTCCGCTTACAACCTCCTCATAGATACGTTTGCATTTGGCACGTTTCAGCGCGGGGATTTGTGCTGCCGTATTCTGGTCTCCTGTAGAGACTCTGGCGTAGCCAATAATCATGGAAATACCATATCACAAACGGTTATGTTGTGATAGGATGTTTTTGACGTACAGTTATGACGGGATTTCACTCGCGGAAGTCCACGCATTTGCGGGGGCTGCGGAAACCGTCAAAAACGGTCGTTTGTGAGGGGAGGGTAATGTCCATTCCTGAAAACACTTCGGGCCTCTTATCCGAGAAGGAAGCAGAGAGATACTTTCAACGGCAGGAAATGCTGTTGGAGTTTTCGCGCCTCTTTGACTACAACGTAGCAAGTGACCGCGCCGTCGCAATAGTTGGCCCTGCATTTCTGGACACGCTCTTAAGCGACATCCTCACCGAATTCATGGTTGATGACGTTAGGGAAGTAAATGAATTGCTCAAGACAGATGGTGCACTCGGTTCATGGGGAAACCGAGTGCGGGTCTGCTATTGTCTGGGGCTTATCGACAAGATCGTCACGGCAGACCTGAAGCTTGTCGGCAAGATCAGGAACCGCTTTGCACATGACATTCGCGCCGATTTCTCCGCCCCAGAAATCAGCCGATGGTGTCACAAATTGCAGTGGCACAAAGTGGCCATGATGCACGACCCACCATCGGATGCAACCGACCGAGACTTGTTCCAAGTCGGCGTTAACCAACTCGCCGCGCATCTCAGCGGTATACCCGGCATAGCGCGTTCCCGCAAATGTTTCGCAAGGCCGTACTGATTTTCCGTTTTTGAAGCGACCCCTATTAGGGTTGTTTGTGAATGGAGCTTTTAATGGAGGCGCCAGCGAGTTGGATCATTCAGAAATGCACGCAAGAGTGGGTCGGGACCGAACTGCAATACGTTGATTTCCCGACGCCGGAAGGCGTCATGACCCGCGATGAAATGGTCGTTGTACTTGATCGCGTTTGTCGGGAGAATCCGGCTCATGAATTCAAAGGCCACAACTTGAAACAATATTCACACATGAACACAGATGGTCGTTTGTGAAAGGAGCGTTTATGAGGAATGATTGCGCAGAGCCGCTTATTCCTACGCTTCAGAGTGAAGATGTAATCCGTCAGGTCTATGAGCGCTTCAGGCCGTTAACGAAGTTGACAGGGCCGCTGTTTGCCGGGAAGATCGCGGTGGATGGGAAGCCTGGAAAGCTCTTTTTGACGGAAGCGCAGTATTGGCTTTGGATGTGTGACTGCGGGCCAGAGGCGCGAGAGATGACACATTCGGAAGTTGGTGGGCTGACCAATCCACAGTCGATTGTTCGTGAGTTGCTGTCGGCGGTAAAAGGGCTGCTTGGTTATTTTGAGGATCACCTGGACCGTATAGAGGGTGCAACCTCTGATGTGCCCTCGCTGCTTGGTTTTTACCTCAGTAACCCCTCTGCGCTCGTTGTGGATGCGATTGCCACTGAGCAGTTGTTTACCCTGAACAATCCTGAGGAATGGAACCGGATGGTGAGAGAGGGTAGGGCTGCTGAGGGGATGGCGTGGAATGGTGGGGCATCCACCTGGAGGGTTCAATGAAGCGTGAGCGCTTTGAGATCGATCCGCGCCCTGCCGAAGTCGGTGGCGGCTGGCAATTGCGGCTGATAGGCCGCGATGAGGAAACAGGGGAAGAAATCGACATGGGCGGCGGCAGCGTTCCTGCGGTAGAAGGGGAAGAAGACAAGGACGCCTATGCGGACCTGTTAGAAGTCGGCGAAGATTGGCTGGCCGTAGATTCTGAGGCGTGAGATGTTGAAATTCTTCAGGACCGCGCTAAACCTCCGCATGGTGGCTGTAGGTCTCGTGTCTGTTGGGATCGTCTATGCGGTGACCGGTGTGCTGTCTCTCTTGCAACGGGATTTTTACCACGCTCTGATTTCTGGTCTCGTCTTAGCTGTGATGGTCGGATTCGGCCTTGCGGCGTGGCTGAAGTCGGCGAGTCGCCCAATACCTGAGTGGCTTCGGGCCGGATGCTTTGTATTGGCTCTGGTTCTGTTCTTTGCGCTGTTTCGGTGATCCTGGCTACAGAAAGGGACGAATAAGTCTATGAAATTCATCGCGTCAGTCCTCTATTTCTTTCTTCTTTGGTTCCGTGGTATCTTCGGTGCCATGGTCGGGCTGATCCGAATCTTGGCCAGTGTTGGATTGGTTCTTTGCTTGTTGATTATCTTCGTTGCGCCACACGTATTAACGCTGCCCGTTCACCCGCATCATTACAATCTTTGGCCGACAGCGCTGGCGTGCTTTGTTCTGGCATTTGGCGCATTCATGGCCCGGTACTGTTATGACTCGTTTCTTGCCCGCCTCGATCTCTATCGACGCACGGGAACCTGGAAGGGCCAACAGGTAATGCGATTCCCTCAGTGGACATTCTTTAATCGGTGATAAAGCCAACCATGAAAACAACAAGAGGAACGGATACAAACTAGTGTAGTGCGTCATAAATAGAATCAAGTAAGTAGCAAGGTTCATCTTATGATGAGGAGACCTTGCCATGCGTGTCGCCCCTGCAGTCGTACTCGATTCAACTTCGCGCACAGAACTTGAGCGGCTCAGCCGCAAACGTTCTTTGGCTGCGCGGATTGTTGTGCGCAGCCGCATCATTTTGCTTGCCGCCGATGGGCAGCAGAATCGGCAGATTGCTGCCGAACTTGGGGTGAGCACACGCATGGCGGCTTTGTGGCGTGGCCGTTATTTATCGCTCGGCATCCAAGGCTTGCTTAAAGACGCGCCGCGGCCCGGGCGCACGCCCAGAATTACGGCAGAAGCGGTAGCCGAAGTCGTTGCCAAGACCACGCGGACGACACCGTCCAATGCTACCCAATGGTCCACGCGCGTAATGGCACGCGAAGCCGGTATCTCTGAGTCCAGCGTGCGGCGCATCTGGCACGCACACGGGCTCAAACCGCATCGCATCGAAAGCTTCAAGATCAGCCGCGATCCGGAGTTTGCCTCCAAGCTGGACGATGTTGTAGGCCTCTACCTGAATCCGCCCGAGCATGCGCTGGTGTTGTCGGTCGATGAAAAGAGCCAGATACAGGCTCTGGATCGCACGCAGCCCGGTCTGCCCATGAAGAAGGGGCGCGGCCAGACCATGACCCACGACTACAAGCGCAACGGAACGACTACGCTTTTTGCTGCGTTGAACACTGCCACGGGCGAGATCTATCACCTCTGTCAGCAGCGCCATCGCCATCACGAGTGGTTGAAGTTCCTGCGCATGATCGACCAGACGGTGCCTGCTGACAAGCAGATCCACATCATCTGCGATAACTACGGCACGCACAAACATGAACGCGTTCAGCGTTGGATGGCACGCCACAAGCGCTTCCATGTGCACTTCACGCCCACCTCGGCCTCGTGGCTGAACATGATCGAGCGCTTCTTCCGCGACCTGACCGAGAATCGCATTCGGCGCGGTGTCTTTAAGGACTTGGAACAACTCATCACAGCCATCGGAGACTACATCGACCGCCACAACCAGAACCCAAAACCCATCATCTGGACCGCAAAGGCCAACGACATCCTGGAGAAAGTCACCCGCGCTCAGGCCTCGCTCAATAAATGCCTATCTGTGTGACGCACCACACTAGGTCAGGAAGCTACTTGCAGTCGTCGCCGCACCAGGAGTTTGCGAACATGGAAAGCATCGCCATATAGCTCGATGTCGATATGTAAGCCCGTCCCGATGGCATCTTCTCCTTCAACGACCCAATTGCGCTGGGCGCTATGCGAGCTATTCTCGATGCTGGGCTGCGAATTCCCCAGGCTATTACAGTTATGGGTTGTGGCAAACTCTCTTACTCCGATTTTCTTCGCGTACCCCTCTCTTCTGTTGACCAGGACAGCAACGCGATTGGCAATCAGACCGCTGCTCTTGCTCTTCGGTTGGCCCACAAAAAGGCCACATGCGGCCAAAGTACAAACTGATTCAAGCTAGGATTATCGCACGCACATCAAAAATGCGTTCATCCTAAAGAGAACGTTTACAATGGGACCTGATTTCAGAAACCACACACCATCCGGCGGAGTCATCTTTGCAAATGCTCAAGGTTCATTCGCTTCAACTTTTCCTGACCGTCCTCCTTGCAGCGCCCGCTCTGGTTGCGGCCCAGCAAAGAGAGCCTGCGACCAATGTTCCCATGGCAACGGCTCAATCCTCCGACCCCCAGGCTCCCACACACGGTGTTAAATCCGCCGAACAAATCGACCGCGAGTGGCAGCTCTCGGTCTCTAAGTACGACGCGCGCCGATATGCCTTCCTTAAGGAGGCCGACCGCCAGGCCCACGACGGACCTTATCGACCAGACTGGGAAGCCTTGCGCAACCACGCGATTCCCCAGTGGTTCAGGGACGCCAAATTCGGCATCTTCATCGGCTGGGGTGTCTACGCTGTCCCCGGCGCGGTGAATGAATGGTATCCGCATAACATGTACCGGCCCGGCGACCCGGCGCACGACGACTTTGTTCAGCGCTTCGGCAGTCTCGACGAACGCGGTTACAAGGACTTCATTCCCAGCTTCCGCGCCGAAAAATTCGATCCCCATGATTGGGTCGAGCTCTTTAAACAGGCCGGGGCGAAGTATGTCGTTCCCATCGCCGAGCACCACGACGGATTCGCAATGTACGACTCAGACCTCTCCGATTGGACCGCGGTCAAAATGGGGCCGCAGCGCGATGTGTTGGCGGAACTCTCGGCAGCCATTCGCGGAGCCGGGCTGCACTTTGGTCTCTCCTCGCATCGTGCAGAGCACAACTATTACTACGGAGAGGGCCGTTCCATCCGCTCGGATGTCAACGATCCGAAGTATGCCTCCTTCTATGGTCCGGCCCACCAGTGGCTCAACGATCCGCATTTCAACCCGGTGAACGAGTGGACCTACGTCAGCGATGCCTGGCTTCGCGACTGGCTGGCACGATCAGTCGAATTGGTCGAAAAGTACAAGCCGGAGCTGATGTACTTCGACGGCGGCAACGGTCAACCTGCCTACCGTGCCGGCATGACGGAATTCACTGCGTTTTACGATAACTTTGCAGTAAGCCATCGCATCGGCGGCGTGATTACACTCAAGGATTATGCGATGGAGTGGACTGCCGGAGCGAGGGACTTTGAGCGAAGCCTGCGCACGGATATCGATCCGCGGCCGTGGCAGACCGACACCTCCATCAGCAATCTGTCGTGGGGATACATGGAGCACGACCAGTTCAAGACGCCCGAGTTTCTTGTCCATCAATTAGTGGATATTGTCAGCAAGAACGGCAACCTGCTGTTGAGTATCGGCCCGCGGGCGGATGGGACAATTCCCGATGAAGTGCGAACCATCCTACTGGATATGGGCGCGTGGCTCGATCGCAACGGCGAGGCTATCTATGCGACCAAGCCGTGGACCGTCTCCGGCGAGGGGCCGACCCAGGTCAAGACGGGCTTTGCCACCGACCAGGAAATGAAGCCCTACACATCCTCGGACTTTCGCTTCACCCGGAAGGGCGAAAACCTCTACGTCATCAGCCTGGCGTGCCCCGCGGACGGAACTGCTACCGTTCATGCTCTGGGCTTGGCAGGCGAAACGAAGGGCAAGGTAATCCGGGACGTGGGTCTGCTCGGTTCAAGCCAGAAAGTTGACTGGCTGCAAACCACCGATGCACTGAGCGTGAAACTGCCGACCGATACCGGCTGCAAATATGGCTTTGCTTTACGTGTCAGATTTGCGCTTTCCAAACAGACGCAAGTAAAGGAGGTCAAAAAATGAAGTCGCGCAAAGCACCGAGCCTGAGAGAAAGGGGAAGCGAATGAGAATGAAAACCTATGTTGCGGCCGCTATCGTCGCCTTATCCGTTGCCGGATCAGCCGCGTACGGACAGGTGGAGAAGCACCCTATCCCAAGCATCGTTCAGCAGAACGGACGCTATGCCCTGATGGTCGAGGGTGCTCCCTTTCTGATGCTTGGCGCGCAAGCCAACAACTCCAGCGACTGGCCGGCAACGCTTCCAAAAGTGTGGTCCGCGATTGAATACCTGCAAGCCAATACACTGGAGATTCCCATTTACTGGGAGCAGTTCGAGCCCAAGCAGGGTCAGTTCGACTACGCGCAGATCGACAGTGTTCTCGCGCAGGCCCGCGCGCATCGCGTTCACCTTGTTCTGCTTTGGTTCGGTACATGGAAGAACGGCAGCCAGCATTACATGCCGGAGTGGATGAAGCTCGACCCCGAGCGGTATGCCCACGTTGTCAACAAGGACGGGGAACGAGTCGACTCGCCCTCGCCGTTTGCACAGGCCTCACTGGATGCGGACGTAAGCGCTTTCACCGCTTTCATGCGGCACTTGAAAGCGGCAGATCCTGAGCGAACGGTGTTGATGGTGCAGGTAGAGAACGAAACAGGCACCTGGGGAACGCTGCGCGATTACTCTGCTGAAGCCAACAAGCTCTTCACGGCGGCGGTTCCTGACGATGTGTTGAAGGCGATGAACAAGACCGCCACAAATGGGGCGGGATGGACCGAGGTGTTTGGGCCGGATGCCGACGTCTACTTCCATGCCTGGGCCATCGCCCGGTACGTGGGACAGATCGCCCTCGCGGGTAAGGCAGTTTACCCGCTGCCTTTGTACGTGAATGCGGCACTGCGCGATCCGTTCAAAGGCGAGCCGGGGACCTACGAAAGCGGTGGCCCGACAGACAACGTGCTTTCTATCTGGAAGGCCGAGGCACCGGCGATCGACGTCCTGGCACCGGATATCTACCTGCTCGATACGCAGTCCTATCTGAAGGTCATCGAGCTATACCACCGGCCGGATAACGCTTTGTTCATTCCTGAGACAGCGGGAACGCCGCGTGCGGCGCGTTTTCTTTTTGCTGCCTTGGGAATGCAGACGATTGGCTATTGCCCCTTCGGGCTGGACTACACGCGAACCAATCATCCTGACAGAATGGTGCCCAATCAGCCGAATGCCTTTCTTGACCCCACAGCGCAGAACTACAAGCTTCTCGGTCCGATGATGCGCGACATTGCCCGCCTGAACTTCGAAGGAAAACTGCAGGCTGTGGCAGAAGTGGAGGACCAGCCCAGGCAGACGCTTCACTTCGGAAGTTGGGAAGCCCTGGTCTCATTCGGCGTTGGCCGGGGAGGCGCTGTTATAGGGAATGCAGAGCCGATAGGGCGCGCACTTGTGGCTCAATTGAGCGACAATCAGTTTCTAATCACTGGATTTCATTGCCGCATCGACTTTCGTCCTGCAGGGAATGCACAGCAACAGAAAATGAAGCAAATCGTTGCCGGGACCGGCCAGACGCCTTCGGCGCTCATCGATGCGAATTGGCAACACCGGCAATTCCTGCGCGTAGAAGAAGGTGAGTATCAGAACGGCGTCTTCCAATCGCACCGCATTCTGAACGGCGATCAAACCGACTGGGGACTGGACTTCGGGTCGGACTCCGAGGTCCTGCGAGTATCGCTCGTCAGGTATTGAAGCTGGGAGGGCGAGGAAAGGTACTGTAAAACGTCCAAGACTCCGGGAGCGTCCTCTGACCCCAGCCCGGCTATAGTGCACAGAATTCCAGTAGAAAAGCCGATATTCTGGGAGTAATCCTGGAAAGAGTCTGGCTCCAAGCGGATTTCCTCGAAAAAATGGGTATGATTTGAAGCTGTACTCAGAGTTCAGGAAACCCATCAGGGAGAAAGAAAACTGAAGCACTACCGACTGAGAGTCGCCAATGCGGCTGTAGGCGGACGAAATGCATCGCATTTGGCAGTCATATGGCATCAACGTCATCGGCTACCCCAAGCAAGGCATCAAGATGGACCCATGCCACAGGCTGCACCACAAAAAAGACCCGTCGCTGAAAGCCCTCCGTCTGAAAGGCGGAGGGTTTAGATCTGGCGATAGAATCTAAACTACGATTCAACGAACCAGGTTTTCATACTAGAAATTGCCGTTTCGCATACCGCAAGCGGCACCAAACGCATGGTTCGACAAGTAGAAGGTTTTCCAGAACCGACTTCTGAGCCTTAAGTCGGTTGGCTGTTCCATCGCTCCCCAGAGGCCGAATCTGAAAACAGAAGAATAGGGGTTGACCCAAGGAAATGAATCTGTTGAATCGTCAAGCCGTCGTTCTCATGGCCTGCCTACCGCTCCTCGCGCCGCTTGCTTACACGCAAGCCCCGAGCGGTGCGCCAGCAATTCGCTGGATCTCCAGCACGCAAGCCGAACCATGGAAGGAGATGCGGCTTGAAGCGGTTTCCTCATCCGGGAAGTCCGTGGCCCCAATCAAACTCCACGAGCGTACCACTTACCAAGAGATTGACGGCTTCGGTAGCTGCTTCAACGATCTTGGCTGGCAGGCGCTTCAGCTTCTAGACGAATCCAGCCGCGACAAGGCGTTGCAGGCATTGTTCTCGTTCCAAGGCGCGAACTTCACGCTTGGTCGCGCGCCGATGGGTGCTAATGACTTTTCTACAGGCTGGTACTCCTTCGACGAGACCCCCGGCGACTACGAACTGACGAACTTCAGTATCGATCACGACCGCCAGACGATCCTGCCTTTTATGCGCGCGGCGATGAAATATCAGCCGGGCCTAGGCGTTTGGGGTGTGCCCTGGTCGCCGCCCTCGTGGATGAAAACGAGCAATGCATACAAGGGCGGCGAAATGAAGGACGACCCCAAGACGCTGGCCAGCTATGCGCTTTACTTCTCGAAGTATGTGCAGGCCTACCGAAAGGAGGGCATCAATCTTTTTGCCGTGATGCCGCAGAACGAGCCCAAGTACAACAACAATATCTATCCACAGGCCGTCTGGAGCGGCAAGCTGATGAACGCCTTCGTGCGCGACTATCTGGCCCCGCGCCTGAAGTTGGATGGCGTCAAAGTCGAGATCTGGCAAGGCACCATCGTCAATGAAAAGCTGGATGATTTCATTCTCCCGGTTCTCGACGATCCCAAAACCAACCCGCTCATCACCGGCATCGCCTATCAGTGGGGCGGGCAGGATGCAATGCTCTCGACGCATGAACGATATCCCAACAAGAAGATGATGCAGTCCGAGACCGAGTGCAATCAGGGAGACAACACGTGGCAGCAGGGGCTGATCACCTTCGGCAAAATCATCGGTGACATGAACCACTTCGCGGGCAGCTACTTCTACTGGAACACCGTGCTGAACGAAGAGGGGACGAGCACCTGGGGCTGGCGTCAGAACAGCCTGCTTACGGTCAATCGCAGTACCAAACAAGTGCAATACAATCCCGAGTTCTACGCGATGAAGCATTTCTCCGCCAGCGTTCTTCCCGGCGCCAAGCGCATCGCGGTCAGCGGCGGGCCCTTCGCAGAGATCGCCGCCTTCCGTAATCCCTCGGGCACAAAAGTGCTGGAGTTTGAAAACGACACGGAGAAGACGGCAGTCGCAACCATCCAGAGCGGCAGAAAGCTCTATCAGTTGCCGGTCCCAGCGAAGTCCATGAACACCGTCACGATTCCAGCGGAGAATTGAGAAACCTCTGATGAGTCGATCCTGAGAAAGTGATATTCAGGCATATTGAAGCTGCGTGTTGCTCCCTAGGCCCCAACCCAGCGGGTGGAGGCGATGCCTTGGAAAACGATAGGTGTACAGGTTCAACGAGTTCAAACTGTAGTTTCTGCCTTGAAACCTGAGAAGCCGCCCATGTACTCGTACTCGGCTCTGAGCGCTAGAAGATGCGCTTGGCCTTGCGACGCAGCTTGGGCGGACTGGCCTTGCCGTCAGGCAGAATTGCATCGATCACGCCCTGCCAGGGACCCGACTTCGGTCGCTTGATCGGCTACTGACGATATCAATTATGAGAACCCTTCGGATCGATGACCGACCAACAAGCTTCGCTCAGGCTGTGGCCGAACTCGGACGAATCGACAAGAGCATCCACAGCCTCACCCATGCGCAGGGTGCGCGCTCACGCATTGAAACGAAAAGCAACTGCTGGGCCTTCTACCGCATTGGGCGTACAGCCACCCCGGTGGACAAGAATCGTCCTCCGGGGGTTCCTGCTCGATACAAACTCTGCTCAGAATGTCAGACTTTCGTTCAGTTGTTGCTGGTCCCCCAGATGATGCCGCGACCATTGGTGCCCACATAGACCGTGCCGAAGGTGCGCATGTCGCCAGTAACGCAGTTCACTCCCCCGCCCCACTGATGGGCCGGGTCATTGATCTGCATCCAACTGGCGCCGTTGTCGGTGGAACGGAAGAGTTCTCCGGTGCTGCTGGAGTTGGCCACTCCATACAAGTAGAGGGTCATGCTGCTTGAACCTGGCGCAGCCTTGCCGAAGCTCAGATAATCTGCAGAAGACACACCTGAGATCGCTGTTAGATTGGGAGCGGTGGCTCTGCCTGTGTTGTGGTAGAGACCATTTCCCGAGGCCAGCCACAGGTCGCCCTGCGCATCCGGCAGGATGACCAGGCATCCCGTCTGAGAACTGCAGCTTGTCGGCAGGCCGCTTTGCGCCGTGGTCCAGGTCTTTCCCTGATCTGTGCTGATGTAGAGCGTACCACCGGCAAACCCATAAAAGACGCCGGGAGTCACGCGGTCACTCACCACCTGCGTCAGCACGTTGTTGTTGCTGGAATTGACGTGACTGGCAGGAAGGCCGGTGGCCGCGGTCCAGGTTGCACCCTGATTGGTAGAGTACCAGGCCGAAGCTGTGTTCAGCGGAGTCCAAACCATAGAGGAGCCGTCGGGGGAAATTGCGATACTTCCACCGCCCGAGACTGCTCCGTTAGTCGATGAGGTCCAAGTGGGAGAGCTGACAAAGGGGGTCCAGGTCAGCCCGCCATCGGTCGAGATCGTGCCCCACGGGGTGTTGCTGGCCGCCGTTGAACCGTTGGCCACATTACCCTGCGTCGCGCGAACAACGATCGTCGGCGTGTTCTGCTCGAAGTCCATATCCGACGGGTAATAACGCGGATTCGAGTACATCCCCTGCGCCGGCGACTTGGTCAAGTCCGTATGCGCGAAGCCGTAGATATCTCCCATGCCGCTAAGCAGGATGGTATTGCCCGAGGGCGGCGCTATCGCCATGCCCAGCGAAGCCTCTTCCAATCCGTTAGCGCCGACGGTCCAATTGACCGTCTTGCCGGAGTCGGCGCCGATCAGATCGGTCGTCTCCCAGATCGTTGCGCCGGTGCCATACATCGTATGATCGGAGTTGAATGGATCGATGACGATGCTGCCCACCCAGTTCCCGCTACCGATGTTGGAGACGTTACCTCCAAAGGCCAGATACGGCGAGAGGCTTCCATTATGTATGCCGCCAACGGCAGATACATCCTTCCACGTAGTACCGTCGTCGGTCGAGCGATAAATGGTGTCACCTTCCGGCCACCACTGGTCGATTGTGGCCAGCAGCAGAACGCCGGGACGATTGGGGTCGGCGGCAATGCCGCCATAGCCGTTGGTGTTGTTGATCGCCAGATTGCCGTTGGGCAGCGTGATCTGCTTCCACGTTCCCGACGTCCAATTCGAACCAGGGGCGAACTCCCAGAGCTGGCTCGTGGTGATGCCGTTGGGACCGGTTCCGTCGCCATAGAGCACATAAAGGTGGCCGTTGGGTCCAAGAATCGCATGAAGCGGCGCCATCGGATCGGCTGCCGCTGCGAACGAAGGCTGCCCACTGACGGCCGTGAAGGTACTGATTGCGCTGCCGCCCGCGGTGGTTACATACAACCCCATCGGATCAGTGACCCCATTGGCCGTGACGCCGGTTCCGGCCACGGCCACATAGACCGCAGGCGTTGCTGAACCGCTCGTTCCGCTGGAGGCAATGGGAACCACGGAGACCACGCCGCCGTTATTGGCCGTTGAAGTCGCAGGCAATCCGGTGACCTGCGTCCACGAAGAGCCGTGATTTGTCGAAATTTGCAACCCCGCCCGCCGCGTTCCGAAGTACACAATCGCTGACGAGTTGGGATCAACCGCAATGCGTTCGCCGGCGTTCCGTCCGCTGTCGTTCGAGCCATTCTGGAAGCTTAGAGGAACTGTGGTGAAAGTGCTTCCCTGATCGTCGGAAACCAGCATCGCTCCGTTGCCATCCCAACCTGACGTCTTGGGATTACATGATGCAGATGCACAGGCGTATTCGCCAACGGCAATGTAGAGACGATTGGAATCGGTTGGATCCAGGCCGATAGCTTCCGGGCCGCCGTACCAATAGTTCGCCGGGCTGATCCAATCCAGCAGTGGCACCCACTGCGTATCATTCGGTCCCCAGCGATAGGCACCGCCCATGTCAGTGCGCGCATACATTAGATTCTGTGCAGTGGGATGGAAGTATAATCCGGAGACGTAGCCTCCAGCGATGATCTTCACATTGCTGTAGCCGTAGGATGGAGCGGGGGCTGAGGCCACGTTCAGCACAACGCTCGCCGCCGCCGTGTTGTAGTCGGCCGTATCGGTAGGGGTAAAAGTGGCGCTTAGCGTGACATTGCCCACAGTGGACTCGGCCGTGCCCGAAGCTGGCCTGTAAACGAACGTGCCCGGCACACTGGCCGTTGCGTCAAGCTGCGTGGCACTCAATGAGGTTCCGTAGGTGATCGCCGCCGGCGTATTCCATGTGATCGTCGGCGTCGTCTTCGCAGCCGTGGTCACGGTCAATGTCACACGGGCCGACGCGTTGTTGTAGTTGGCTGTATCGGTGGGCGTGAAGGCCACGGAAAGATTCTGCGACCCCGCACTCAATACCGTGCCGGCCGCTGGTGAATAAATGAATTTGCCCACAACGCTGGCCGAGGCGTCAAGCTGGGCAGTGCCAAGCGCCGTACCTGCGGGTACAGGAGCTGGCGTGTTCCAGGTGATCACAGGCGTTGTTTTGGTGGAGCCGGTGCTGTTGGAGGAGCCGCAACCGCTGCAAACGGCTGTTAAGACTGAAAGGACAATCAGGAGAGTAAATTTGGAAACGTTTTCTACAATGAAAACCTTACGAATCATTAAGCCCCTCACATAAAATGTGCGATTTGTTGTATTATCTGCGGAAAAACCCAATCGTGAAAGTTCAGGCATATAAACTTTCTCGTTCTCCATGCCCTTAGTTCGGATCAGGACGGGCAACGGTAACCCACACTCTAGCCTAAACCCAACACTGCCACTGGTGGCAATCTGTGGGATGAAAAATCGAGTCTACCTCTGCCAAAAGCACAGTTTTCAAAATGACCCATTTTGCACTGAATCGTTCCCATAGCCTATTTTCCTACCTAAAAGACTCAAAATTCGAGGCTAGGGTCACAACACCAAACGTCAAAAATCGTACGCGAGGAAGTTAAATCACTCGTTTGAGGCTGTGAGGGGCCGTTGGGGTCTAATAGTACCAGGCTCTCAAGATGTAGGATTGAGTGAAGGCTGTCCGAAGTGACACGTTCTGCAGAATTCGTATTGCGGAAGGCACCGATGAAGCAGATGGTTGGTTCTGGATCTCGTTTGATTCTCGCAATCGGAGTGTGCGCCCTGGTTGCCTGTTTCTGTGCTGGCAGGGGCGCGTCGATGGCTCAGCAGAGTCCGACGCCAGCAGTCTCTGAGGCTGCCAAAACTGACCCGGCGCAAAATTCTCCGGCAGCGCAGCATGATGCGCCGGCGCAGTCGTTCACGGTGCAACCGGGGACGCGGGACGACGAGCAACCGAGGGCCATGATTCACTCGACCACACGGCGCGTGGTGGTGGATGTGGTGGTCACCGGGGAGGATGAAAAGCCTGTCGAGGGGCTTACCCAGCAGGATTTCACGGTTCTCGAAGATCACAAGCCGCAATCGGTGCGCGCCTTCGATGTTCATACGCCGGAGGAAGACCGCAACCTGCTGCCACCCGCACCACTGGATTTGCCGAGCCACACGTTTTTGAATCTGGAACAAACACCAGCCAGCGGACCGCCGGTCCTGATTCTTATCGATTATCTGAATACGCCGTTGGATTCCCAGGCGTATGCCCACGAACAGATTGTGCAATTCATTCAGCGGAAGCCGGCCTCAACGGAGGTGGCAATCTTTACGTTGACCGACAATCTGAGCTTGTTGCAGGGCTTTACCACGGATACGAACCGGCTACTGACCGCAATGAAATCCAAAGCAGCGGGAATGCACATGACCTCCGCGAGCGAGCATGTGATGAAAGCTCAAATCACGCTGGATGCATTTTTGGATTTGGGAAGATTTCTGGCGACCATCAACGGGCGCAAGAACCTGCTGTGGTTCTCCGGCTCATTCGACATGATGATTCTGCCCAAGGCGCAGGATGTCGAGGATGGGGTGATCGTCGGCGATTTGACTGGCCGTTCAAATCAGGCAGTCGGCCCTATGGGGTCCTTGCCGAATTCAAATAAAACGCTGACCACGATGAGCGGCTTACAGGATGTTTCATCGGAGTTCGGAAGCGGAATGGGCAGCATTACTGTCTTGCAGGATCGAATGCGCAAGGTGGCCGAGGCGCTGGCGGTTAGTCAGACGGCAGTCTATCCCATCGATGTGCGGGGACTGATGACTGCCCCTGAGAGTTCTGCAGTGGGAACCAGGACAGGCTCTCCGAATCTGGCGGCGGTTTCCACGGCTCCCGTGGGAACTCCCGGAATGCCTACTGGACCAGGCAGCCCTCCGGCGAGTGTGCAGAGCCGCAATGATTTCATGCAATCGCTGGACGCTTCACATGCAACGATGCAGGAGATTGCCGAGGCGACGGGCGGTCACGCTTTTATCAACGGCAATGGGATTGCCCTGGCGGCCGGGAAGGCGATCAGCGAGGGCTCTGCTTATTACACTCTGGTCTACGCGCCTTCCAATTTGAATTTTGACGGCGGGCTGCGCACGATTCATGTGAAGCTGAATAGACCGGGATGCAAGCTGGCCTATCGCAGCGCGTATTACGCTGTAGACCCGGCGACGGTGACGGCGGAAGACGCGGAAAGCGGCGCGCTTGCGCGGCTTATGGTTCATGGAGCGCCGGATGCGCAGGGCCTGGTCTTCAAGGCAATGATCGATCCCGACGGCCCGCCAAAGCTGGCAGCGCCGGACTCGCCATTGGCGAACAAAGCTGTCTATCACCCGGTCAAGAAATCGAAGAAGCCGCAGCACCTTTCAGGGATGGTGCAGGCTTTCAGCATTCGCCTGGCGATTTTGACCCAGCCGATGCAACTGACGGTGACGCCGGATGGACGGCATCATGCGGCGCTTGAGATCGCAGTCTATGCGTATGCGGCGGATGGGCAGAAGCTGGGCGGAATAAAACAGAATCTTGAGGCGTCGATGCCGACCGCCGTTTACCAAGATGCGATGAGCAATGGAATGTTCCACACGCTGCATGTGGATTTGCCGGTGGAGGCCGCGAGCCTGCGGCTGGCAGTTCTAGATCCAGGAAACCACCACGCCGGTTCGCTGGAGGTGGCGCTGCCACTGCCGCCTGCACAGCAAGCCGACGCAGCGTCTCCGCCGACACCGCCAGGGTCAGTGGCGAAATGGACAAGCTCTGCTGAAAGTATTCACTTAGCCCAGATTATGGCCTGCGTGCCCCCACTCTGCTGCGATGAAACGCGGTATAAATGGGGCACGGAAGCCATTGCATTACTGTTGAAAAAGTCAGTTCTGCCGGGGCAGAATGATGTCGGTGATCGTGTAGGGCGGCAGGGTGATCTCGATCTCATTGCCGGTTGCGGTAAAAGGAGCGGCTGCGACTGGAGTGCCTGCGCTGAATTGCGTACTGCCATAGTCGAAGCGTTTTCCGGTTGAACTTATCTTTCCGTTCTTAAAGGTGACCTTCACGGTTGCCGCTGCCTTGGGATCCTTGTTGACCAGCATGAGGCCGATAAAGCCGTCGCGCCTCAAGGTGGCATGGGCGCCCACCAGCGAAGAGCTTGAACTCACATCGAGCAGCGCGTCACCGGGGCTGTGCGCCATGATGTGCAGCATCTGGAAGCCATAGTAGGCGGGACCGAATTTCTTGCGATCTCCCGAGAGCATCGTGTCGCCATACATCTCGTTCCAGCCGATATTCACCGTGCCGGATTCGATCAGCATTGCATACGTGTCTGCGATCCAGAGCGCGCGGACCTCGGGATGCTCAACCTTCATCCAGGTAGCGATCCCGGCTGGCGCAAATGCCAGCTTGGGAAGATGCCCTTGCGGACAGAATTTGCCGTAGTCGGCGAGCATTGGAGTGAGAATCTTATCGAAGTTGGAATACGTGCTGGCGAGCAGGTCAGCCTCATTCAAGGTCTTCCAGTCTGGAGGAAGCAGCGGTTGCTGCGACCATTCAAGAGTGACAAAGTTGAGGCTTGAACAAGCTCCTTTCAAGACGCTCTTGTTCCAATCCGGCGCCCAGTCGCGGCTATTCGGATCTGCGGGCAGTGTAAACGAACTGCCAATTTGAATCGAGGGATCGACAGCCTTCATTGCCTTGGCGAAGGCCTTCAAATTTTCCGCATAGGCCGAGGGAGAAAGTTTCGGATCACCCTTCAGCTTCGCAAAATCCTTGAGCGCGGCGGGAGCAGCTCCGTGCAGATCAGGATTGCCGGTGTGATCGCCACCGTAATAGCCGTCGTTGTATACCTCATCGCCGATCTGCCAGAGCTTGAAGCCGAAGGGGCGTGAATGCTGAATGCGCAGAAAGTTCAGGCCATCGTCGCTCGGTAAAGGAGCTTGGCCGCGAATCGTCGCCCAGTAACCGACGGTATGCCAATCCTCGCCGGAGGCATCCTTGCCAAGTGCCTGCACATTCTCCGCATCGCCGTTGGCATAAGCGACCCACGCCGCTGCCTCGGCAGGCTCTCCGCCGCCATCGCCGTCAAAATTCGTTCCGTAGTTAACGACGATTACTGCCTGCCCGATCTTTTCCGCGAAGAGTGCGAAACTGGGGAAGTTACTCTCCGGCGAGAAGTAGCCGGCCTCAGAGCCTTTATACCGCGTGGTCGTCTTGGTGGACCAGTGATAGAGATCAGCGACTCCGTGATTGCCCGGATAGCGCACCGCCGATATTCCCGCCGCGTGCAGATAAGGCGCTCCGGCCGAGTTGAAGGAGTTGCCGTCGTGAGTGGGCGCAGGAACACCAAGCGACGTGTCACTCAGGTAGTTCACGGCTTTGCCCAGGTCGACGGTGACGTTGGCGCGGCCTTGCGCGAATGCGGGAAGGGTGACAAGTATGCTAAGAATGCTAAGGCGCGCGATAAACATCCCGCCGCGCCTCAATTGCGGCTCATCCGATTGTCTGGTCTGGTGGCGCATGATTCGTTTTCCCCCGTCTTCATCCTAAACCCGGCGGGAACTGCGCACAGGTTGAATGGAAGAGCATATCAAAACCGTAAGCACCTTGCATGGGAATCAGCGAAAATGTTGATTTGGCTCTTTTTCTTCTTTTGGTTCGGCGAATGATGGCGCGGTTGGCTCCGCACGCGCGTCAGCAGCATTTATTCTTGGGATACTGGGCTTCTAGCGCCGATGCGTTTTCGCGTTTTTGCCCGCACTAGCTTGATCCAAGAAGGACAGTGACAAAATGAAATTGCTATCTTTGCATAACCTTAGCTTTCTACGAACACGATTCCGCCAATACTTTTGCGGCGCGCTGATGCTCTTCACCGTTTCCGCTGCATCGTTGTGGAGTCAGAAGACAGCCCACGTGCAGATCAACCTGAAGACAGAAGTAGCTGTGGTGCCCGCAGCCGGCTACGGAGTGCACACAAGCATCTATGACAACAACTTCACTCCGCCCGATCTGCCTGAGAAATTGAGGATCGCAGGTGTGACAGCGCTGCGCTATCCGGGCGGTTCGTACTCCGACGCCTATCATTGGAAAACGCATTCGGCCACCGCGGGAACTACCCTCTACATCAATCCCAATGACACCTTTGATAGCTTTATGACCAAGGACGTTCTGCCTTCCGGCACACAGGCGGTAATCACCGTGAACTACGGCTCGAATGCTTCGGGAACCGGGGGCGGCGACCCGGCCGAAGCCGCTGACTGGGTTCGCTACGCCAACGTGGAGAAGAAATGGAATATCCACTATTGGGAGATCGGCAACGAGATTGGGGGCAACGGCTTCTTTGGCCCGCAGTGGGAAGAGGACCTTCATGCGCCAAAGAGCGGAAATATCAAGGGCAATCCCGCGCTCTCGCAGGCGGCATACGGCAAGAATGCGCTGGAGTTCATCCGGGCTATGAAGACTGTTGATCCGACGATCAAGATCGGCGTCGGCGTGGATATGCCGGACGGAAACCCAGGGACGGGAAACGAGGCGTTGCTTAAGGAAGTGAAGGACAAGATCGATTTTGTGATTGTCCATTGGTATCCCAAGGCGAGCACCACCGACCTCACGGTCACCGACGAGATCAAGCCCAAAGTTGCCGCACTGCGGGATGAGATTGCGAAGTTTGCAGGGGCGGGGCAAAAGAATATTCCCTTTGGGGTCACGGAAACCAATGGGGGCGGAAGCGGAGCAGCACGCGCCATTTTTGCCACCGACACTTACTTGACATGGTTTGAAGCCGGAGCTATCAACGTCGATTGGCTTGAATTGCACGCCGGATTCCTTTCTGACGTAAAGGAGGTGCCGAACGATACGCCGGGCGAAGCCTACTACGGAATGCAAATGGCTTCGACCGCGGCTCGTCCGGGGGATCTGCTGGTAGATGCGCAATCGAGTTCGCCGATGCTTTCGGCGCACGCTGTCAAGCGCCAGGATGGCGGGATGGCGATTGTACTCATCAACAAGCACCCCAATCAGCCATATCTGGTCAACGTAACGATTCCGGATGCGGCGCTGGCGGCGATGGGCACACGCTACGACTTCGGCCGCGCCAACTTTACCTCGAACAGCACCTGGGCAACCTCCGGCCCAACACAGAGCAAGCTGGAGGGATTGGGAAAGAGTTTTTCTGTAACGGTACCAGCGACATCTGAGACTGTGATAGTTATTCCAGCAAACTAAGTACAGCTTGAGCGAGTAAGTCGAAGCGACAACTTTGGCTTATTTGCTGACTTATCCAGTAACTTTGCCAGAGTGATAACTTATTCCGATTCGTCGAGAACCTCTATGCCTGAGACCGTAGCGTTGTTATTAATCGGCTCAAAGGTGAGATTAAGCTTTCCTTGCGCCGACGGCTTCAGGTGATAGAAGGTCTTGGTGAGGACATGGAGGCTGCCCGCTTCCTGGTAAATATCGAAGTCGTCGAGGAGCATGACGCCGTTGCACATCACACGAAATACGCGGCCGCCCGCGCCACCCACGCCCGTTGCCTGCGACCCAAAGTAAAACTCGGCAAAGTGAAGAACGAGCGTGTAGCGGTCGCGCGTATCCACTGGAATGGCGTAGCTGAAATGCCCATAGCGCTCGGCAGCAAAGAGATCAGGATCAGACGATCCAGTGGTCTGTTGCCGCTGCGTAGACAGGCGGCCGTTCATGTAGTAGTTATCAGGATGCCATAAGTGACCGTTGTGATCGGTGAAGGGCGTCGGCTGAGTAAGGATGCGGATGGGGAGCTGCTTATGCGGAATTCCGGGCAGCACCGCCAGCGCATTCAGCGCGGGCGCTCCGCGTTCGCTGCTGAAGATGAGATGGAGATAACCGTCCTTGGCAGGGGACACATCTCGAAAGACGCGTTCGTCGGCGATGTTCTCACCCATGGCGTCCGTATTCACCTCAAAGCCCTGTAGCAATGGGCCTCCATTGATTCCAACAGTAAAACTGGCAGGCGCGGCGTCGGCACGGTCTGAAGTAACAAAGTAAAGGTGCAGTTCGTAAACGCCTGGCAACAATGGGATATCGTAAGCGAAATCTCCGGTTCGCCATTGCTCAAACAGCAATGGGTCGCTGGTTCTGGCGAGGAAGTTTGCTGGACGGAGCCAGGTTCCACCTCCATGAAAGTATTCGTCGGCCTTCCAGAGCGCACCGGCACTGTCCATTTGCGGGCGTCCTTTATATGCGGCGATAATACGGATCGCCTGCGGGTCTGAAGTGAGGGAATCAGTTTGCGATGGGATTGCCTGTTGTTCCGGAGTCGAACCCGTGCCGACACTTTTGGCACTCGTGGCAGACCGCGAGGCGAGGTGGATTCCCGAAGCGATCAGCAAAACCGCGCTGGCCAGAATCAGATAAAACCAGGGTGAGCGTGTCAGAGGCTTTATGGATTTCGGATATTCATCCTCTTCCTCGGCTTCTGAAATCGAAGCTGCGCCTGAAAGGGGCGGTTCGATGTGATTCGTTGAGCTTCCAAGGAGTTGATCTGAAGCGGCTTGCGGAGATTCCGGAACACGATGGATAAAGACAGGAACGTAGGTTCCTGAGGGAATTGTCAGTTGAACAGAGTGGTTTTTGCCCTCGCTCTCGTAAAACGCCTTGAGTTTTTTGCGCAACCGGTGCGCTTCGATGCGCACAATGGCGTCTTCGCCGGCGTCGAATACAGTCTTGGAGCGGTCAAAGACTTCAGTTGCAATGTTGTACTCATGAAGCTGGTCAATTTCGCCAAGAAAGTACTTTTCTCCAAGGAAACGGACCAAGCGCACCAGACGGGGTGATCTGAAGAGCGCAGCGGCTATTGCCTCCAGTTCGGCGCGTTCCTCATCCTGAGAGGACGGCTCGGAGTGTTTCGGCATGATTCAACCCTCGACTCGGCTACAATGCCAATTGCAACTCCTCGATCATAGGCGTCCATCGTACCTCATTGCAACACGGCAACTAAACGCCCGGGTTTCCAACAGCTATCTTCAATCACTCCAATCATGTACATCATGTACTTAACTTGCGCGCCAAGTGTACAACATAAGGGTACAAGATTAACCTTTCGCATTACTCCTCAATGAACATAGAGTGATTTGGTCAGCAATGGCAAAATTTTGCGGATGCGGTTCTTGGTGGAGATTCCGTGCCTAGCCGAATTCTGGCAGGGCCAGAATAAGCGTGAAGAGCCCAGTGGGCGGCAACGTCTTCATCGGGATGAGCAGAAGCTGGTGTGTATTGTGAGTGGGGGAATAAAACTGAGACGGGCAATTGGAGAGTTGGGCTGGGGGTCGAGTCCGGTCCCTTTCAGCGGTCGTTCCATCTCGATTTTGCGTGGACTTTGGTATTTGCAAGAATGAACCGGATTTGCCTGCTAGCGACACGTAGCAGGCATTTTTCAGGTTTGGCGAGAAAACCGATTTTACTCATTGAGCCGTAAAGCGACGGCTCTCAAATTTGGAGGCACACTTTGTCGAAGTCAATGATCCATTCAATCCGCACCCTTGCATCGGAGCCGGGGACACAAAAATGGCTATGGCGCGCCATCATTTGGAGCGCCGTCTTGCTGCTGATCATCCCGGCAGTGAATGCGCAAACGACAGCAACCATCTCCGGCACGGTTCTGGATGATTTCAGTGCTCTGATGCCCGGCGCCAAGGTCACACTCACCAACGAGGCCAGCAAGGGGACTCGCGTTGCGACCAGCAACGGCCAGGGATATTTTAACTTTGTGGCCGTTCAGACAGGCACGTACACCATCGAGATCGCCAAATCCGGCTTTAAATCCTGGTCTGTGACAGGGATTGAAGTGCATCCGGGCGACAGTCTGACGGTACCCAAGATCAAACTGCAGATTGGCGAGGTAATGCAATCGGTCACGGTCACGGCCGAGACCGCGGGCGTGACGGTCAGTTCCGGCGAACACAGCACCCTGATCACCGCGGCGGATATCAACCGCCTCTCCACCACCGGTCGCGACGCGCTGGAGTTGGTCACCATGCTGCCGGGCTTCACGTTGAATGCGGGCGCGGGTCTCTTGAACTCGGGCGCAGACTACACAACCACCGCTTTCGGATCGGGCGGTTTGGGCGGTCTCGGCGCCGGCGGCGCGGCCCCTCAGTCGGGTTTTGTCAATGTTGCCAGTGACGGCGTCAGCGTGATCGATCCCGGAGACATGGGCGGCACAGTTGCCAACATCAACATGGATCAGGTGCAAGAGATCAAGGTGCAGACCTCGAACTTCGGCGCGGATGAGGCCAAGGGGCCGATCGTCATCAACGCTGTGGGCAAGTCCGGCGGTTCCAGCTTCCACGGATCGCTCTACGGATATCTTCGCAATTTCAAATTGAACGCCAATGACTGGCTTTCAAATAATACCCAGATTAAGAATGCCCAAACGGGTGCGTTCAGTAAGGTTCCCAAGTCCGAGTCAAAGTATTTATATCCCGGCGGATCGATCAGCGGCCCCGTTTTGATTCCAGGTACAAAGTTTAACCAGAACAGGCATCTCACCTTCTATTTCGGCATTGAAGACTACACACAGACGGGCAATGTCAATGGAGCCTTTGGGGGCCCTACTTACGCGTTCGTACCGAATGCTGCGATGCTGAGCGGCAATCTCTCCAATGCCACCATCGCCAATGCGATGAATGTCAATCCCGCCGATCTTGCGGCCGGTTGCACAGAACCTTATACGCAAACCCCGGCATTCTCCAACATCGGCGGCGACTGCTTCGCGATCTCCGGCAGAACGGACGAACTCGGAGGAACGGTTCCGGGGGTAGGCCAGACCAATGAAGGGCAAATGAGCGCCGCCTCCATCAATCCAGCAATGTCCACCTTCACCAAATTCTATCCGACCATCAACCGCGTTCCGCAGCCGGTCCCGGGCAGTTACGCCACTGATGGATTCAACTGGGTCAAGAATGTGATGACTTCCAACAACGGCTTTCAGATGCACGGCCGCGTGGACGAAAACATCTCCGACAGCCTGAAACTGTATGCCACCTACAACTGGGAGAAGGTCAATAGCGAGCAGCCGATGCAGGATCTCTTCTACAATCCTCCCAGCACGATTCCTTACCCAGCGCCCCTTTATTCAAATGGAACCTCGAATTGGGCGTCGATGAATCTGACCAAGATCCTGAATGCCACCACGACGAATGAAATCGTTTTGGGTGGTGTTTTCTTTAATGAACCGCAGCAGTTCAAGAATCGCGCCGCGGCATTGGATACAAATACGCCGTGGCAGGCTGCCGGCTATGAGGGTGGAGCGCTCCATACCGGCACCAATCAGATCCCGCGAATCTATACATGGGAGGGCATCGGCGTACCCAACCTGGCTATGAGTTATATTCCAGCGACTGCACGAGGCAACTATATTCGTAAATCCTCGTGGGATGTGGCCGACAACTTCTCCAAGACCTATCGCACACATACGCTGAAGGCCGGTGTCTACCTGGAGCAGACGCGCAACAATGAGGCCTCTCAGGGCAACGACGAGAACAGCACCATCCTCTTTGATCGTTATAACGGCTGCCTGCCCAATCAGACGACGGCAACCATGTCCGGCAATCCATTGGCATTGACCACTCCTGGCGGCTCCGACCTGGGAAACACCGTGGCCAACTTCCTGGCCGGCTGCCCAGCCGGATACAACCAAAGCTCCGCCGATCCGGGCGTCGATATGTATTTCAACACCCTGGAGTTTTTTGGCAATGACGACTGGAAGATCAACTCAAAACTGACCGTCACCGTAGGCATCCGTCTCTCACATCTTCCGCCCTGGCAAGATGCGCACGGCATCGGCGCGGCGGTATGGGATCCATCCAAGTACAACCCGATTCAACAGGGGATCCTATCTCCTACGATGACCTTCGACCCAAAGACCTGGCCGGGAATCTCCTGGCACAAGTTGAACCCGAGCATTCCGGTGGCTGGAGTAGGAAGCCGCCCGCTCTTCTACTCACCGCGCTTTAGCGTTGCATACGACCTCTTTGGCAATGGCAAGACTACCCTGCGCGGCGGCTGGGGTGTCTATCAGTCACGTGATTCGTTCCAGACAGTGGCAGGCGCGGTGGGCACCGCGATAGGCGTCGTTGATCGCGGCTTCGCCGGCCAGAATTCATGCACCCTTGACCAGTTGATGAATGGCGCTTTTCCTGCCCCAGGAACCGCCACGACCGGCAAACAAGTTCTTGGCTGCGGCTACTACGGCGGAACGACTACGATCTTTGCGTCAGGAAACACGCTCATCCCCACAGGTACTTCTACCTCGTTGACCGCCGATGATCCCAAGGACAGCAAACAGCCGGTCACATACGACTACAACTTCACCATCGATCAGCAATTTCCTCACAAGGTACAGCTTCAAGCGGCCTACGTAGGCAACCAGAGCTCCAACCTTCCCAGGCAGGCGGCGTCTTCGGGTGTAAGTATGCAGAATATCAACGTGATCCCGCTGGGTTCCTTCTTTGCTGCTGACCCTCTGACCGGCAACCTCAATGTGATCGCGAACATGAACAGTGCCACCCAGAATGATTACCGTCCCTACCCCAATTACCAGAACGTCAATGTTCCCTCTCACACCAACTGGGCCAACTACAACTCGATGCAAGTGGAGCTGAACAAGCAGAGCGGCGCATTTGTTTTTGGCGCCAACTACACATGGTCCAAGGCCCTGGCAGTACGCGGCAACTGGGACACCGGCAATATCGGCGATCCGGTCAATGCGAATCATGACTACGGCATCGTTTCGTATGACCGGCCTCAGGTCGTCAACTTCAACTTTTCCTACCAGGAGGGAAAGAAATTCAAAGGCATCCATGAGTTAGGCTGGTTCTTGAACAGCTGGGAGGTTTCCGGCATCACTAAAATATCCAGCGGACCGGATCTGTCGGTCGCCAACGGAAGCACCAGCTATGGTTTTGGCGCAAACGCAGGTTATGTCACGGGCACCGCTCCGAACCTGACCGTGATCAGCATCCCGGTGTCTGCGTCTATCAACCTCGGCAGCTCCGACTACAGCTTGCAGCCTGTGGTGACCTGCGATCCTCGAAGAGGCCTGCACTCGACTTCGATAACCCGCCAGTATGTCAACGGCAATTGCTTCACGATGCCGGCTCCGGGAACACAAGGACAGTGGACCCTGCCGGATGTGCACGGGCCGGCGTTCTTCAGCTCCGACCTCTCTATCTACAAGGATTTCCAGATCAACGACAAGCAATCCCTTCAGTTCCGTGGGACGGGAATAAATTTCCTCAATCACCCTCTAGCAACCTTCACCAGCAACGACGCAAGCGCGCTGAGCCTGACATTTCAGGATCCGGCCTGTGACGCAACCACCGGCGCCGGGTGCTTCTATTCTCAATCGGCGGCCATCGGGGGCCTTGCGCTGTCGAACGCCGGCTTTGGAAAGACGCCGTTCAAGACGGGTGCGCGCATCGTTGAGCTCGGCTTGAAGTACAACTTCTAGCGGCAACTGAGGAGGGTGCGGCTTCGGCATCACCCTCCTGTACGCCATGCCGACGAGATGGGGCGAACGGAGCAGGCAAGGCCGGTAGCCGGAACAGGAAACACAAGCAACGCGCGGCAGAGAGCCGCAATTTGGAGGCTTGAAATGTTTAGGATTGATTGGATGAAGAGTTGGACACAGCGGACAGCATGGCTGTTGCCGCTGTTGGGGATTTTGGCGGTACTCGCGCCGTTTTCGGCCGAGGCCGGCGCAACGCCGCCAGTGGCGGTAATTTCCAGCCCGATCACGTACCCAGTTACCGGACTGGGCAGCAGTCAAGATAACCTTGCCGTAGATAAGTGCGGAAATCTCTACGTAATGGATGCGGAGAACGGCGGACAATTGTATGAGATTCCAGCCAATGGCGGTGCGGCTACGTTAAACACCCTGGCATCAGGACATGGGCAGGGTTGGAACGGCGGTGCCAATTTCATTGGGATGGACAATGCCAAGAACAACCTTTTTGTCGGAGAGGGCAATGGGCATCAGGTCGTTTTCAGGATTCCGATTGTCAATTGTGTTTTGCAGAACTCTGCTTATAACTTCAGTGCATGGACCGGCATCTATGCTCCTCCCGGCTCCGGTAGTGGAGCAGTAGGCAATTCCTATTGGTGGAAATCAACAGCACTAGCAGGTGACGCTGCTGGAAATATGTTTGTCGCAACCGGAGACAATGGACTCTTCGAGATTTATCTCGCAACAGATTCAAGCGGTAATTCCGGAACTCAACTGATTGGCTCTGGCGGTTTGAGTTCGGCCATCGACTCGATGGTTATCGACTCCAGCAACAATCTTTACTATGTCATTGGTGACGGCAAGATCTATGAATTGACCTTTAGCGCCGGTGCCTACGCCACAACCGCTGTCACCCTTTCTGGCGGACTTGCTGGGAACAAACTGACCGGACTCGCCGTTGACGGTTTGGGCAATCTGTATGTAACAGACACCGGCGCTTCGACGATCTCGGTGATTCCGAATGAGACTATCGGATCAACGACGGCGCTGAATCCGGCCGATCAGTATATTGTGGCCAGTGGCATCAGCGCCCAGTACGCTGTAGCCATCGACCTGCTGGGAAATCTTTACTTTGCAAACTGGGGCGCGCAGATTGGTGAAGTAACTCCAGGCAAGATGAATGTCGGCTCGGTCTCCGCTGGCGGGAACAGCACCGGAACGGCGAATGTGGTCTTTAATGCGGCGGTCACTCCGAAAACCATAACATTTTCTTCCGGAAGCGCATTTTCCTCTTCAGGAGGCTTATGCGCAGTAGGCACCGCGTATACAGCCGGCCAAACCTGCACGATTTCCGTAAAATTCCATCCTTTACAACCTGGAGTATCCGTAGGCGGTATTACTGTGGCCGATGCGAGCAACAACGTGCTGGCAACCGCCTATCTTCAAGGCACGGGCCTTGGCGCCGGATTAACACTGGACTCCGGAAACGTGACTTCGATTGGCAGCGGCTTTGTTTCGCCGAAGCAGATCGCGGTGACATCCTCTGGCGGCTATATCGCGGACGCCAGCGCGAAAAACGTACTCTATTTTGCGACTCCGACATCGACTTCGGTCCTAATCGGCAATAACCTGACTGCTCCCGCTGGTGTTGCCGTTGACGCCTTTGGCAATGTGCTTATCTCAGATTCCACCTTGAATGAGATCGTCGAGGTTCCATTTGTGAATGGCGCCTTGAGCAATGCTGCGCAGATCACCATTACGCCAGTGGACACAAAAGGGAAACCCGCGGCCATCGCCGGAACAGTGCTCAGCGGCCCGACTGGGCTTACGCTGGATGCATCCGGCAATCTTTACATTGCCGACACCGGCAATAATCGCATCCTCCTTGTTCCATACGACGGTAGCTGGAATTTTGCGCAAGCGATGGCGCTTGGTTCCAATCTCTCCGGTCCTCTGGCAACAACCGTCGATCCTTCTGGCAATCTCTACGTCGCCGACTCTGGCCACGGCGAGATTTACGAAGTCCCCGCGCCGGCTACAGGCGGAAATCAAGAGCTTGTCGCCGTCGGCTACAGCAATCCTTCGGCGCTGGCAACCGATGCATCGGGAAGCTTGTTCATCGTCAATCAAGGCGCGCAGTCAATTGTTCGTATCCCGAACTTCTCTGGAATACTGAATCCCAATGATGCCATCGAAGTGGGATTTGGAATTGCAAATCCTTACGGTCTTGCGTTGGATTCAGCCGGAAATCTTTATGTAACCGATTCGACAGATGCGACAGCCAGTCAAGTGAACCGAGTCAGTATCAGCGAGGCATTCGGCGATTGGCCAGTAGGCACACCAAGCGGAGCATTGCCGGTCCAGTTGGAGAACGAAGGGAACCAGACACTCACTTTTGCTTCACCCTACTCAACTACCACCGGCGACACTGGAGATTTCAGCCTCGGCTCACCGACGGATGTTTGCGCCAGCGCCGGTACAGTGGTTGCTGGAGAGGGATGCGAAATCGATGCCACCTTCCAGGCAACTATAACGGGAGTCCGGACGGAGACGCTGGTACTCAATAGCAACGCGCAAAATGCACCTGCGCTCCAGGTGGTTCTAACTGGTACCGGCATAGCCTCCGCTACCACTACCACGACGGCCTTGGCGATCACAGCCCCGACCAGCGCGCCCATCTTTGGGCAGTCGATTACACTGACGGCTACCATTACCCCATCGAGCGGAACGCTTACTGGCAGCTTAGGCAACGCTGAGCTTCTTGTGGATGGAGATATCTCGGCAGTGGGAACAGTGAATAGCAAAGGTGTAGCTACTCTTGTACTAGCCACTGGTTTGACGGGTGGGAGCCACACCCTGCAAGCCGTCTATCTTGGGACAAGTTCCTATGATGGAAGCATCTCGGCTATCCTGCCAGTCCAGGTTGGCACGGCACCAACTACGAGTGTGCTGACGGTAAACGCACCTAACACCAATCCGTACAGTGCCCTCACAGGAAAATCGGTTGCCTTCACTGTCACCATCTCCTCTACGGGAGTCGGCATTCCCGCCGGCAGTGTGACCTTCACCGACACCACTACCAGTGGAGCCACAACCCTGGCCATCGTGCCTCCATCTCCGGCTGCTGGTGGGACATTCCAAGCATCCATGACCACAACAGCGCTCCCGTCGGGAACCAATCAGATCACGGCTGTTTATAGCGGTGACGCCAACTTTGTTGGGTCGACAGCGACGCCATCGGCGACTGTCGAAGTTGTCGACAGCCCAACGTTGGTGCTTTCTTCTACCAGCACCTCTCTTACCGGCGTCGCGAACACCTACAGTCAAAAAAATGGCAGCATCATCTTCAACAACACCTCCGAAGGTGGCTGGACAGGCATCGTCAATTATCATTGCCTGGCCTCCACGCTGCCGGCCAATGCCTACTGCGTCTTTTCTCCGGGACAGGTGACGGTGACGCCCAATTATCCTGCTGCCGCATCACAGTCGGGGCTGCAGATCATCATTAACACCCCGCCCAACTCGCCTGCGCAGAGTTCCATGCTCTGGTGGCTGGGCGGCCTTACCGGCTTGTCGCTCTTCTGGATGCGGCGCCGCATGATGTGTGGTGCATGGAGAAATCTGACCATGTTACTCGCCATGGTTCTGCTTGGTGCCTCGGCCAGCGGATTGATGGCCTGCAATAGCGGCGCTCAATTTGTGACACCGGCCGGCAACAGCAAAGTTACTGTGGTCGCTGATGCCGATCCGTATACCTCAGGCTCGACCAGTTCAACCCAAGCCTGCGGTATCAACGCAACTACGAAGGTGGGAGATCCTACCATGGCTCCCTGCTCAGAGACGACCTATCAGATTTCTCTGACGGTGAAATAGCGAGCGGCATTTAACCTGACAACGGCCCGGAGCGCTCACACGCTCCGGGCCGTACTCTCTTGATTTCCGAAGCGCGACCCAGCAGAGTATTAGGGAACGTTTACCAAGTCACGCGATAATCAGCAATTCTGTTTAACAATAAGGGCGGCATGGTAGCGTTATCTTTATCATCCTGATAGCGGGTTCCGTGGAGCATTTTGCATTCCGCCTTCCCTGAGGCTTGAATTGTTCGATCGACGCCAACTCTTCTCCATGGCGGTCCAAAGCGCTGCCTTGGCCTGGCTACCCTCTGCTGTCCTGGCTTCCACCCCGGAATCCCAATGCCGCAGTAAGGAATCCTTCGCCAACCTGGGCATCCTCACCGTTCGCTCCTTTGGCGCGACTGGAAACGGCACCGACCTCGATAGCCCTGCCATTAACCGAGCAATTGAGGCTTGTGCAGCGGCTGGCGGAGGCACCGTCCACTCTCCCGCAGGCGTGTATGCCTGTTGTACGATCCGGCTCAAGAGTCATGTTGCTCTTCACCTCGATCACGGTGCGAAGCTGCTGGCCGCCTCCACTCCGTTGGAGGGTACGGCAAACGGCGGCTATGATGCCGCCGAACCGCAAGGCAACTGGGAGCTTTATCAGGATTACGGCCACAATCACTGGAAGTACAGCCTCATTTACGGGGAAGGCATTCACGACTTTTCAATCCTCGGTCCAGGGCTGATCTGGGGCAAGGGCTTGAGCCGTGGCAACACCTTCGACAAAGATTTGCCTGATACCACGAAACCCGGCGTCGGCAACAAAGCGATTGCACTCAAAAACTGTCACAACGTCATCTTACGCGATTTCTCCATTCTTCAGGGTGGATGGTTCGGCATCCTTGCCACCGGCGTCGATAACCTCACCATCGACAATCTCAAGATCGACACCAACCGCGACGGCATGAACATCGATTGCTGCCGCAATGTGCGCATCACGAACTGCACCGTCAACTCGCCGTTTGATGACGGCATCTGCCCCAAAAGCTCCTTTGCTCTCGGTTATGCGCGTCCCACTGAAAACGTAACCATTTCCGACTGCTTTGTGACCGGCAGCTATGAGATCGGCTCGGTTCTGGACGGCACATGGCGTCGCCTGCCCGCCGAATTCACGCCCTATGCCACCGGACGCATCAAGTGCGGTACCGAGTCCAACGGCGGCTTTCGCAATATCACCATCTCTAACTGCGTCTTTGAACACTCACGCGGCTTTTTCCTTGAGACCGTGGACGGCGCGCTCTGCGAAGACATCTCTTTCGTCGGCGTCACGATGCGCGGCACGCTCAATTCTCCACTCTTTCTGCGCCCTGGCCAGCGAATGCGGGGTCCCGCCGACGCCAAAGCTGGAACCCTGAAGCGTCTCCTCATCAGCAATGTCACCAGTTCCAATTCCGTGCAGCTACCCTCCATCCTCAGCGGCGTTCCCGGCTACCCCATCGAAGACGTAAAGATCAGCGACGTTTATCTTCATCAAATCGGCGGCGCAGACGCGGCCATGGCCCAGCCGCAGCCCCCGGAGCGCGAAAGGGAATATCCGGAGCCCACCATGTTTGGACCCTTGCCGGCTACAGGGTTCTTCCTGCATCACGTTCGCAACCTGGAGATGAGTCACGTCGAAATCGCCACCGAACAGCCGGACCAGCGCCCCTCATTCGCAGTGATCGATGTGGACCGCGCAGATTTCCTTCGCATCCGCGTACCGCAGCATGGCTCTGCATTCTCATTGAGTCAGATGAAGAGCTTCCGCAGCTTTGGCTCACAGTTGCTGCCTGATCAATCCTTCCAGCAGATTGACAGCAAGAGTTATTAAACCAGACACCAAATTTGATCAAAATTTCCCGCACTCACACACGAGATGAAAACAAGGCCAAGGAGGCACGAATTATGGACAGCAACTTGAAATCAAAAAATGCGGCCGGCTTGCTCCGCCACAATCGCATTTTGGCTGCAGTGCTCGGCGCCGCTACCCTGCTCTGGTTTCTTCTGCGAGTGATTCCCAAGCCCAGCCGCGCCAGCTATCCCTGCCTGCGCGCTGCGTTTCCATTGGCCACCGCCTTTGTGTTGTGGCTGTGCGCCTCCATCAGCGGCATCTTTTCCATTGTTGCCATGAGGCGTTTGGTGCGGCGTTATCGCTATGCCGCGCTCGGTATGGTCGCCGCGGCTGCGGTCGCCTCCTCGGCATGGATGCTGCATTCGCGCTCCATCAAGGCGGCCGAAATCGCCACTCATTACAACTTCGTCCCGCACACCCGCAACGTTCCGATGGGCGAAGCGCGTGGCATCTTCCCAGGCCGTGTCGTTTGGGCCCATGATCCTCTGGCCGCGCACTGGAATGGCCAGATCGATTCGAGCAAAGATCAATGGTGGATGGACTCGAGTACCGACCAGTCGCGCGTTGACGCCATGGTCTCGAATACGCTGCTCAAGCTGACCGGTGCCGCCACTGAAGAAAAAGCCTGGAAGAAGATCTTTGCCTATTACAATCACCACTCTCGTGGATTGGAACAAGGCTATCGCAGCGGCGAAATCGTTGCCGTCAAGGTAAACCTCAACAACAGCGGCGTCACCGGACCGGGCAACATCGTGAACGTTTCGCCGCAGGTGGCGCTGGCCATGGTGCACCAGTTGGTCCTTCGCGCACATGTGCCAGCCGGTAACATCGTGATTTACGATGCGCGTCGCGACATCTATCCCGGATTGCTGCTCAAGATATGGAGCGAGTTCAAGGACGTGCGCTTTGTGCAGGCCGATGCACCCGATCCCAAACAGCCCGACAATCCAGGCTACGGCGATTATCACGGCCTGGAGCAGGCGCAATGGGTGGAAGGCGTCCGCTATTCCGCCAACAGCTATCACGATGCTAAACTAATTCCCAAACAGATCATGGGTGCCAGTTATCTCGTCAACCTTGCTCTGCTCGAGGCGCATTCGTATCCGTACTCGGCCGCCGAAGGTGGCGACGAGGGACAGACCGGCGTCACCATGACCGGCAAGAATCATTTCGGTTCCATCAAGGGCACGCCGGAACTGCACGAGGCCATCAACACCAATCAGAAAGGCACGCCTCATGCCTATTCGCCCATTGTGGATTTGGCAGCGTCTCCGAACCTCGGTGCAAAAACCATTCTCTATATGCTTGACGGCCTCTACGCCGTGCGCCGCCATCAGTCCTATCCGCTGCACTTCCCCAATCCGCCCTTCAACAATCGCGTCGAGCCGTATGCCAACACCGATTGGCCATCGTGCATCCTGGCATCTCTTGACGGTGTGGCTCTCGATTCTGTAGGGATCGACATTCTCTACTCGCAGACCAAAAACAACGAAGACCAGAACCATCATGCTCGCATTCTGATTCGCGAGAATGCCGACGACTACCTGCAAGAGGAAGCGCTGGCTCCGCATCCTCCCTCCGGCACCGCCTATCGCCAAAACGGCAAGCCCGTGGCCAGTCTCGGCGTCTTTGAACATTGGAACAACGACCTGAGCCGTCAGTACTCGCGCAACATCGATCCCAAAAATAGCAAGGGAATCGAGCTGATTTATCTACCTGCGAAATAGTCGCGGACCTGTGAAAACAACGGGGATGAAGCCGTTTCATCCCTTCATCTTTGAGGCGGAGTTGTCGAGAATGTACACGCGCTTTTCTTTCAGATTGTTTTCTGCCTTTCTTATCTTCGGCTTCTTCTGCGTACAAAGCGACATCTTGCCCGCGCAAGTACAATTCGCCGCGCCATCGCCTGCACGTGTGCGCGAGCGCATTCTCATGGATGCGTCGTGGCGCTTCGCCCTGGGCAATGCGGCAGATCAGCACAAGGATTTCGACTTCGCGACCAACCCGTTTTTCTTTGCGAAAGCCGGTTACGGCGATGGCCCCGCCTCGCCCAAGTTCGATGACCGCACTTGGCGCGTTGTCGATCTGCCGCACGATTGGGCCGTCGAGCTGCCCTTCGATTCCCGCGGCGATGGCAACCACGGATCGAAGGCCATTGGCCGCAACTTTCCTCAAAACAGCGTGGGCTGGTACCGCAAGAGCTTCACGATACCCAAGGAAGATCAGGGCCGCCGCATCGGCATCGACTTCGACGGCGTCTATCGTGACGCGCTGGTCTGGGTGAACGGCTTCTACATGGGTACGGAGCCGAGCGGCTATGCGAGCGTTCATTACGACATCAGCAACTATCTGAATTACGGTGGCAGCAATGAAATTGCAGTGCGCGTGAACGCCACTCTCGAAGAGGGATGGTTCTACGAAGGTGCTGGGATCTACCGCCACGTATGGCTCACCAAGACCAGTCCAATACATGTGGCGCACGACGGCACGTTTGTGTCCAGCACGGTCACCGATCCGACCGCCGATCATCCCGATGCACAAGTCACAGCGAGATTCACGGTGCAGAACGATGGCGAGGACGACGCGTATTTCACGGTTGTTGCACAGATCGAAGACGCCGCCGGCAAGGTTGTAGGCGAAGCGAACACCACTTCTTCAAAAGCCACCGCGGCTGGCGGAAGCAATAGTTCATCGGTTGTAATCGCAGTCCACGACGCCAAGCTCTGGTCGCTCGAAACGCCTTATCTCTACAAGCTCATGACCACCATTGAATACGATGGCAAAGAGCTAGACAGGTACGAGATCTCCTTTGGCATTCGTACCATCCGCTTCGATTCCGAGCATGGATTTCTTCTCAACGGAAAGCACGTTGAGATCCAAGGAACGAACGACCACCAGGATCACGCAGGTGTGGGCGTGGCGTTGCCGGATACGTTGAACGCCTTTCGCATCGAGCGTCTGAAAGAAACCGGCTCAAACGCCATTCGCACCTCACATCATCCGCCTACGCCAGAGATGCTCGACGCCTGTGACCGTTTGGGTATGCTTGTGCTCGACGAAAGCCGGCAGATGGGCACTACCCACACAGACTCCGATCAGCTAAGGCGCATGATCGAGCGTGATCGCAATCATCCCAGCGTGATTCTGTGGTCGTTGGGCAATGAGGAGTGGTCGCTGGAGTGGTCTGTCCTTGGCGAGCGCATCACGCGCGAACTTCAGGCCTATGCAGAGCGGCTTGATCCTACGCGCAATTTTACTGTGGCGCTGAGCGGATCGGGAGAAGGCATCTCGCTATCCAGCGAAGTGCTTGGCTTCAATTACTATTTGCAGCATCACATCGACGAAATGCACAAGCGCTTTCCCGAGCGGCCGATTATAGGCACCGAGGAGTCATCCTCCGAACACACGCGCGGCGTCTACTTCGACGATCTTCCTCATCAGCATCTGGTCGCATACGACTTCGAGGCAGATGGCAAGCACGCTTCTTTGGAAAACGGTTGGCGCTACTATCGGGCACGGCCTTATGCGGCGGGGCTCTTCTACTGGACGGGCTTCGATTATCGCGGCGAAACTACGCCCTTTGAATGGCCCGCTATCAGCTCGCAATTCGGAATCCTTGATACCTGCGGATTCTTCAAAGACAGTGCCTATCTCGTTCAGTCTTGGTGGACGGATAAGCCCATGGTACATCTATTGCCGCACTGGAACTGGCCGGGCAAGGAAGGCCAGCATATCGAGGTGCGCGTCTATAGCAACGCCAGCGCCATTGAACTTTTTCTCAACGGAAAGAGCCTGGGCCGCAAACCCATGCCGCGCGATTCGCATCTGGAATGGAAGGTCGCTTATCAGCCCGGCAAGCTGCTGGCGCGCGGATTCGATGCTGCGGGCAAGGAGATCGCCAGCGACACGGTGGAAACCACCAGCGCGGCAGCCGCTGTGCAACTCATCCCCAACTCCGCAAAAATTGAAGCCGATGGCGAAGCGGTTTCCGTTATCACCGTTCGCGTGAACGATGCAGCCGGACGCATGGTGCCCGATGCGGCCAATCAAATCGTCTTCACCCTGACCGGACCGGGCAAGATCATCGGCGTGGGCAACGGCGATCCAGCTTCGCATGAGCCGGATAAGGTCATCGATACGGTCGGTGAAGTAGCAGTCGCCGAGTGGCGCTCTCACGCCATCGATGCGCGGACCGATGGGCCGGAAACCGCGATTGGCTTTGACGATTCCTCCTGGGAGCGGGCTCGCGATCCGCGATGGGACGAGCAGCGCGAAGATCCAGCGGCCAGTGTTTTTCGCGGCACATTCAAGCTTGCGGATATGGCTCCGGATGCCACCTCCACCCTGCTCTTGCGCGCTGTGGGCGATTCGCAGTCCATCTACGTCAACGGCCACTTGCTCGGAAAGAATTTGGCCAATGATCCCGCCGGTTACGCTTACAAGCTTGATCGCACCTTGTTACGGCAGGACCGCAACGTAGTCGTCATCTTCTCGAAACGCTTTGCCAGCAAGGCCGATCAGCTCTTCCATTGGAACGGCCCCGGCCCTGCGGCGGTGCAAGTCGTCACGCCTGCTCCACAGTGGAAGCGCAGCGTCTTCAACGGGCTTGCGCAGATCCTCGTTCAATCCACCGCTGAGACCGGAGACATACATCTGTCGGCCATATCCGCCGGGTTGAAACCAGCCGATGTTCATATCGTTTCGCAATAGGATTCCCATTTTCGAGGAGAAAAATTGTGCTTAAGTCTGCGGTATTCATTGCACTTCTTGGTATGACTCGCTCGGCCTGCGCTCAATCGCCGAGCGCTTCTCTTCCAGCCAATGGGCTGGGTCAACATGATTTCATGTATGCCGGCGAGTCGCACAATCGCCGCATCTACATTCTGCGCCATGGCGAGATTGCATGGAGTTACGAAGATCCCGCCGGCAAAGGCGAAGTTAGCGACGCCGTTATGCTCTCGAATGGCAATATTCTCTTCGCACATCAGTTCGCTGTCACGGTAATCAATCCCGACAAGAAGACCGTCTGGAACTACGATGCACCCGCCGGGCACGAGATTCATACCGCGGTGCCTATTGGAACAGATCATGTTCTTTTCATCATGAACGGCGACCCGGCCGCGGTGCGCGTGGTGAATACCGTCACCGGAGTGAAGGAGCGGGAATTTGTTCTCGCCACCAATCATCCGGTCAGCGTGCATGGTCAGTTTCGAAATGCTCGCCTCACCGCCAACGGGACCCTGCTGGTTGCTTTTATGGACCTGAATCGGGTTGTGGAGTACGACTTTGACGGCAATGAATTGTGGTCCTTTCCTGCGGCGACGCCCTGGGGCGTGACGCCGCTAGCCAATGGAAATGTCCTGATTACAGATCGTATCGGTGTACGGGAAATCACGCGGCGGGGAGATTCCGTGTGGTCCTTCATTCCTGCCGATGTGCCAGGCTATAAGTTCAACGGTCTTCAAAAGGCGTGGCGCCTGCCCAACGGCAATACCGTCATCAACAGCTGGGTGAATGAGTGGAGCACCACTCCGGAAGAGCGCATGGGAACCCTGCAGGCTTTGGAGGTTACGCCATCCAAGCAGCCCGTCTGGGCTCTATCCGCGTGGACGCCTCCTGCAGATCTTGGTCCGGCCACCACGATTCAGTTCCTCGACGATTCCACTCATCCTGAAGATGTCCACTTCGGACCTATTCATTGATCAGAGCGCATGGTACGCATTCCTAATCGAAGGGCACTAGGTCTCTGACAGCTTAAAGTTGTTCCTGTTGTAGCCGAATTTCATCCGTGCTTTACTGCGCGTGAACTGCCAGTCGATGATGACTCGGTTGCGGTTCATTTTGCTGTTCCAGGCTTTGGCTTCTCGCCGCAGATCGCTCAGAGTGGGTATGCGGCGCTGGCCCAAGCATTGACGAGAGAACAAACTGATCTCGATCTCCGCCTGGTTCAGCCAACTGCCGTGCTTGGGAGTGTAATGCACGGTGAAACGCTCCCATAGCAGGCCGCCGATCTTCTCCCCGAATCGGTCCACCAGCGCCTTGCGTTTATGAGTGCTCAGATTGTCCATCACCAGATGGATGGTGTCGGCTTCTGGATAGCTGGCCACGATCTCCACCAGATAGTCGGCGAACTCGGCAGAACAGCGGTTGGATGTCGGCTTGGTGAAATGTCGTCCTGCCTTGGGTTCGACACCGCAGAAGACGTTGGCCGTGCCGCGCCGTTCATATTCGCAATCGCGCCGCATAATGTGCCCCGGACGTATGGGCCGCGCCTGACGCACATCGGCATGCAGCACCACCGGCTTCTCATCCACACAAACCACCGGAGTCCGCTCTGACAGCGGCATTTCGTATACTTTGAGCACATCTTCCATGCGGGCGATGTACGCTTCATTCAGTTCCGCCACGCACCACATTTTTTTCCCGCCACGGCTTCAGATCGTGGTTCTGAAGAAGAAGGCGAATCGTCTCCCGACTCACCGCTGGCACCAACTTTCGCTTGACCGCTTCTGTGGCAATCAGACGTACGCTCCATCGCGCCTGGCCTTCGGGCGGCGGCGAGCACACCATGGCAATGACTCTTTGATTCTGTCCTGTGTCCAGTGCGGGAGCCTTGCCTGGGCGCGGCTTTTCATGGAGGGCTGACTCCAGTCCTTCTTTCTCGAAACGACGGGCTATGGTTCGTACTGTTTTGCGCGCCACGCCCACATTTCTGGCGACCTGCGCGCCGGTTTGCCCTTCGTCAAGCTGGCGGAGAATCACGGCCCGCCGCAACACCCGCGCCGATTCCCGTCCTTTCGTCAGCATCGAAGAAATCTGATGCCGCTCCTTCTTGCCCAACTTCAAACGCATGCGATGGGAAGTCTTCATGCCTGACAATGTGCGCCCGTTAGCGTCCCGCGCCAAGTATCAATCATGGTACTTCTTTATATTGTCGGAGACCTAGCTGCAGGGGGCATTTCTGCGTGCATGACCCAGTGTGAACTCCAAGGGAACGACCTTGTTCATCTGAGCCAAAATCCGATCCCGTTTGCTCTGACGGCTAAACTCCAGCAAATCTCTGCGGGACGCCAACGTCCGCCGAAATTGCAACTTGCGTTCTATTCTTCAGCTTTATTTAAACTGGCTGCGGATCGAAGACTTGTGCAGAGACTCCGTTGGTCGCTCACTTTCACGCAAATCGCTGCCACGCCAGACAGTTGCGAGCAGGTACACGGTCCATTCTTCGTACAAAACTGCTCACTCGTCCGGAGATTGCCGATATAACCTTATTGGCACAGAAAGCGAGACATCAATTCAACAGGATTTTGCCCGGTGAAGATAGTAATCCCAGCGGTTGCGGTTTTTCTGGCGGCGTGCTCGACCGTGTGGGCCGCGGGGCCCGCCCCGCTGACCACTTTGCGCGCTGTTCACGCCCTCAGCAATGCCGAGGCCAGTCATAAGCCGGCCGTCGCCTTCGAGGCGACAGTGACGTACAGGCGTGACAAGGAGACCACCCTTTTTGTCGAAGATGCTGGCGAGGGCATCTATGTGTGGGCCAATGCGGATATCAAGCTGACTCCCGGTGATCGCGTTCTGGTCCGGGGCAAAGCGGAGGACAGCTTCCACCCCATCGTAATCGCCGACGGCGTTACCCTGCTCCATCACGGCGACTTGCCCACGCCTGTTTTGGCCACCTTCGATGAATTGATCCACGGACAGCACGATTCCACGCTCGTCACCGTCCGTGCGACCGTGCTCAGCGCCGATATGGTGGCGGGCGGCGACGCTATGGAACTGCTTGTCGATGGAGGTTTGATCTACGCGTACATCGATAGCCGGGACCCTAGTGCTCTCAACGGGCTGCTGGATGCGGAGGTCGAGGCCACGGGCGTCGCTTCGGCTCGATTCGACGGCAAAATGCAACAAACCGGAGTTGCTCTCGCCGTTCCTTCACCTGCGGGAATAAAGATCCTTACGCGGGCCAGCGCTGGTCCCTGGTCTCTCCCCGTCACACGGATGGGCGACATTTTTCCCGGCTATCGAGTCAAGAACTTCAGTCACAGAGTGCGGGTCCACGGGACCATTACCTATTACCAGCCCTCTTCAGTCATCGTACTTCAAAGCGGCGCGCAAAGCCTTTGGATCATGACCCGAGTCGAGAGTCCCTTGCGGATCGGCGACGAGGCGGACGTGACCGGCTTCCCCGACGTGCGAGACGGTTTCCTTGCCCTTACCGGCGGCGAAATCCATGAAAGCCAGGTTTACGCGCCAATCGCCCCCGTACCGGTGGCCGTGAGCGATTTGGCTGCGAGCAAGCACATCTTCGACCTGGTCTCCATTGAAGGGCAGGTGGTGACGGAGGTCCGCGAGAACTCCCAGGATGAGTATGTCTTGACGGCCAATGGGCAAGTCTTCTCTGCCATCTACCGCCACCCGAGTATCGATGGCGTCAATCTGCCGGCTATGAATCAAGTGCAGTTGGGCTCCAGGGTCCGCGTTACCGGCATCTGCATCCTCGGGGATTCCAATCCATTCCACCAGGGTGGGTCATTCAATATCCTGCTGCGTTCCTTCGACGACGTCGTTGTGGTCAAGAGCCCCTCGCTATTGAGCATTCGCAACCTCATACTAATGATCGGCCTGCTGCTGGTGGTCATTGCGGTGGTGGGCGCGCGGGGCTGGGCTCTGGAACGCAAGGTGCACCTCCAAGCCGCGGCGATGTCGGTTCGCGCTGCGGCGGATGCCGAGCTGGAGAGGCGCCGAAGTCGTATCTTGGAGGACATCAACGGATCGCAGCCGCTCGCCAGCATCATCGGGAAGATCGCGGAGTTGGTCTCGTTCCGCCTGGATGGCGCTCCATGCTGGTGCGAAGTCGCCGATGGTTCGATGGTGGGAAATTGTCCGCCTGAGCCGCATGATCTGCGCATCGTCCGTGTGAATGTCGATTCCCGCACCGGCCCGGCGCTGGGGGCGCTCTTTGCCGCACTTGCGCCAGAGACGCCGCCTTCCACCCTCGAAACCGACTCTCTCGCCAATGGGGCGCGTCTGGCCACACTGGCCATTGAAACCCGGCGGCTCTACTCTGATCTGCGCCGCCGTTCGGAGTTCGATCTGCTCACCGATATTTACAGCCGCTTCTCGCTGCACAAGCGCCTTGATGTTCTGATTCAAGAAGCTGGCCCGAGCGACATCTTCGGGATGATCTATATCGACCTTGACAAGTTCAAGCCGATCAACGACACGTTCGGTCATCACGTTGGAGATATTTATCTCCAAGAAGTCGCGGCGCGCATGAATGACCAGTTGCTCGGCGGCGATATGCTGGCCCGGCTCGGCGGCGACGAATTCGCCGCTCTGGTTTCGCTCCAGCACGGCCGTTTCGACCTGAACAAGATCGTTGCCAGGCTCGAGGGCTGCTTCGACGCCCCATTTGTCATCGAGGGGCATGTCATCAAGGGTTCGGCCAGCATCGGCGTTGCTCTTTATCCCGAAGACGGCACCACAAGAGACGCCCTGTTGAACGCTGCCGATGCCACGATGTACGAGGTCAAGAACCAGAAGCGTCGAATGGACTAGAGTCGGCATTAACATTTTGCTCTAATCCAAGGTAGTCTGTTTTCTGAGCGGGTGTCTCCCATATGGCTTGGATAGACGCGATGTCCGCAGACTCCATTGCGAAACAGTTGAAACCCGCCAGGTGTCGAGAATAGACTTGGCACCTTGCGGGTTCTGACATTGGTGTTAGTTTTCTCGATTGCCGGAGGCTGCCCGAATGATGAACCCTGCCACTTCCTCGGGCAATGCCAACATAACCACATGGCAGGACGGAAGAGTGATCGTCACTGCTCCCATGCGTTGGGCCATGGTTCGCTCAAGTGTTGGTGAGATGGTGCGATCGTCTGCGGCCACGATATACCAATCTGGCTTTATCCTCCAGGCAGGAGAACCAATGACTGGGGCACCCAGTGCGGCGGTAGCAGCCGTAGGCCCCTGCGCGGCAAATAAAGTGTCCTTATCCTTTGGGGTAAGTTGCTGTGCAAAATCCTCTGAGATTCCTTTCCCCGTTAACATCAGAAAGCCTGCGTCGTCCGCACGAATCTCATTCATAATGGGAGTCGCGGGTGCCTGTTGTAAAAGCGAAAGAGATGATTCTCCTGTGTCCGGTCCGAATGCAGCGACAAAGACGAGTCCCGCGACCTTCGGATCATTTCCTGCTTCAGAGATGACCGCGCCACCGTAAGAATGGCCCACCAGGAGCACTGGCCCATCTTCGAGAGCAATGGCGCGCCTGGTAATGGCCACATCGTCCTCAAAAGAGGCCAGCGAGAGTTGTACTGCCGTAACTTGATAGCCTCGCGCTTGCAAACGCGGGATCACCTTCTCCCAACTCGATCCGTCTGCCCATGCGCCGTGGACGAGGATAATGTTCTTGACTGCTGGCGCAGAGTCTTGCGCCGATGCTTGGGGGGTACTAACGGCCATAGCGACGACCGCCAACACAATGCCGAGTTTGAAAAACGCAACGACTGATCTCATGAGAGCCTCCTGGGTTTGTGGTTAGGGGAAATAGCGATTGATCCGCCAATCAGTCTCCGCGAGAACCTCTTCGCAGGGCCAAGTGATGATGAGACTCGATCTATCCGAGTGCTGAAATCCCACAGAATACGCTGTTCCGTACACCCCGGATTTGAATGAACGAGATTGGCTGCTGGGATTTACGGCTTTCACGGACAGATCGAGAAGATACTCTGGCTGAAGAAGGTTAGAACACGCGATCCGTCGTGGCTAGCTTGCAATGTACGACAGATCGCGTCCACTCGTTCCTCGACGAGGGATGGAATTGCAGGCTTTTTACTTCCAGCTGGCTTTTGCCGCCACATCGAAAATCACATCGGCGACCTTCGACGGTTAAGCGAGCATAATCACGTGGCTGGAGGGAACTGTGGTCGTTGTCGCCCCTATTTTCTTCGCCTGAGCCGCTTCGAGATCGGGTGAAATTGCCCGGTCATTTGCGGCGATAATGTACCACGACGACTTCGACTTCCAGGCTGGAGTCGTGACCTCGCCCTTCATTGCAGCAACGCTCACTGGTACCTGCGTTGCGATCAAAACCGAAATCTCCTTGGCGGGAAGGTCTTGCGCAAAATCCTCAGCAATCCCCTTGGGAGTTAGTTTGAGGAAGCCACTCTTGTCGGGACGTAGCTCTGATCCGACAGGTGTTGGAACGCTCGTAATGAGACCAAAAGCGGATTCTCCCGCATCTGGAGCCACAGCCGCCACATAGACGAGTCCGGCCACCTTGGGGTCATTCCCGGCCTCGGTGATGACAGCCCCACCGTACGAGTGACCGACGAGCAATACAGGCCCATCTTCGAGAGCAATGGCACGCTGCGTTGCTGAAAGGTCATCCGCGAACGATATGAGCGGAATTTGAACAGAAACAACATGCAGGCCCTTCGCTTCCAGCAACGGAATGACCTTCGACCAGCTCGAACCGTCCGCCCACGCCCCGTGAACGAGGAGCACGGTTTTTACCCCCATAGTGGGCTGTGTTTGTGCTGTCGCCTGACCTTGCCCGCGCAAAACGTATCCCTTAGCGAGCTGTTCTAATGCGAAGGGGTAGCGAAGATGACGAAGTCGAAGCGGGGACGTTACACGCTTGAGTTCAAGCAAGAGGCGGCGCGGCTTGTTGAGTCGGGTCAGAGTCAGGCGGCGGCTGCACGCAGTCTGGGCGTGGTGGAGCAGACCTTGGGCAACTGGGTCCGGGAGCATCGCGCAGGCACGCTGAAAGGTGCCAGCAGCAAGCCCTCGGTAACTGCCGAGCAGATGGAAATCAGCCGTCTGCGAGCGGAGTTGGCGCGTGTGACGATGGAGCGCGACATCTTGGGAAAAGCGACGGCGTTCTTCGCAAAGGGCCAGCGATGAAGTACGCCTTTATCGAGCGTCACAAGCTGGTTTGGCCGATTCGCGTGCAGTGTCGTGTGCTGCTGGTCAGTGTCTCCGGTTATCACCAGCATCTGGCGCGACGCGCGACTATTGCTCGCCGCCGTCACTTGAGCGATGAGGCGCTCGTGGTGCATATCGGAGCTGTTTACGCAGAGAATCGCGGTGCGTATGGCTGGCCGCGCATCTGGCGCGAGTTAGTCAAGCACGGCATTCGCGTGGGCAAGCAACGCGTGCAGCGGCTGATGCAGAAGCACGGCATTCATGCTCGCGGCAAGCGGAAGTTTCGCGTCACAACCACCGACAGTAACCACAACTTGCCGATTGCACCGAACCTTCTGAATCGCAACTTCACACCTGCCGCGCCCAACCAGGCGTGGGTCGGTGACTTCACATATATCGCCACGGAAGAAGGATGGTTGTTTCTGGCCGTGGTGATCGACTTATTCAGCCGCAAAGTGGTGGGCTGGTCGATGCGGCCGGATATGCATCGTGACCTGGTCATCGATGCCTTGGAGATGGCATGGTTCAAGCGTTCGCCAGACAGAAAGACAGAACTGATTTTCCATAGTGATCGGGGCAGTCAGTATGCAAGCGACGATTTCGCAAAGACGCTTAAACACTGCTCGATCACGCCATCAATGAGCCGCAAAGGCAACTGCTGGGATAACGCCTGCAGTGAGACGCTGTTCGGCTCGTTGAAGGTGGAGCGGCTGCATGGCCAGCGTTTCAAGACGATCCGAGAGGCCAAGGATGAAACCATCGCATGGCTTCTCTGGTATAACCAAACACGAATGCACTCGACGCTGAATTACGTCAGCCCGATCGAATTCGAGCAAGACTGGACGGATGCAACAATGAAGATCGCAGCGTAAATGTTGGCTGCGACAGAGTGAGGCCGTGGAAATGACGGTTTATGGAAAGCCCGGAAAACGGTAGTGCTGTTTTCCGCCCTTCCCACAAACCTTGGAAATCGATAAAGCCGATTCCCACATTCCCACCGCCACGACCACTACTACGAGGATGAGTATTTTCCCTCAAAACCCGGCCGGTTAAGGGATACGTGTTCTGAGGGCAAGGTCAGCCTGAGCGGCAGGAACGATAATCGCGAGTAGCGCGGCGCATGCCATCACCACATTCCAAACAGACTTGATTGCTTTCATTGTGATTCTCCTTTTAGTGGGGAAGATCCGCACAAGACTCGAAGTTGTTCTTTCAAGACCCGTACGGACCGGGCTAATGAGAACAAATGCGAACTCTTGTGGCATCGTCACATTCGCTATCCTGTTACAACTGAGCCTAGTTTTGGATGAGAGGAAGTATCTAGGCGAAAACCATCAAAAGTTGGCAATTCCTGCTGTAGATGTCAAGGGTGGTGACAAAGAGAGGGCCCGCCAAAAGGGCACCCGGTGTCAAAAGCTCGGGATTTTCGAAGATTAAATCAGCCGATCTTACGCAGCTAATGGATTGCGCTTGGAGTTCTTGGCGTAGGCGTTCTCGACGCCGGGAAGGATCTCCACAATCTGAAAATAGCGGTTCCAGAAAGGCGTTTCCCGCAGATCTTCCACGAGAAGCTCGTAGGCGTGGTGGTCTGTCGTCTCCCAAACCCAGAGGTCGGTGACCCGAGCTGAATAGAATTCCAAGTCGTAGAGGAGCAGCGTTACCTTGGGACGATGCTTCTTCAGGATTGGCTCAATGTGCTTGACCAGGAGCTTAAACCGCTCCTCGCCGGTGAATCCAAGCCATTCCGGCATCGACTTCACCAGCATGAACGCCGTGAGCGCGATCGCTCGCTGCGCAATCGATTGATTCTCTTTGTCCTCAGTCATTGTTTGTCCCTTCGCTTTCAATGCGACCTAAGATTTATAATATGAGCAAACGCTCATGTACGCTACTCGCATGCCAACCACAGCAAAGCCAAGCCGGCGCAAGCGTCTGGACCCACGTAAACCGCCCACTCAATCGCGTGCGACCGAGACGGTGAACGCGGTGCTCGAAGCAGCAGCTCACATTTTGGAGCGGCATGGCTTCGAGCGTTACACCACCAACGCCATCGCCGAACGTGCGGGCGTAAGCATCGGTTCTCTTTACCAATATTTTCCCGGCAAGGATGCTGTCACTGTTGCGCTGATTGAACGCGAATCGGCCCTGCTGTTAGCCGATGTAGCCGAAGTTGATTCCATAGTTAACCATCGGGACGCGATAGATCATTTGATCAACGCTGCCGTCGCTCACCAGATGAGGCGGCCGAAGCTGGCGCGCCTGCTGGATTTTGAAGAAAGCCGTCTGCCAATCGTTCCCCGTATCCGGAAAGTGACCGACGCGATATATGGGGCGCTATTGCAGATACTCAGCCGACCAGACGTCTTTTATTGCGGCAATAAGAAAGAAGCTGCCTTCGATGTCCTGGCCATCGCAAAAGGTCTGGTAGATGCGGCTGGAGAACGTGAGGAAACGGATTCGCACCAACTTGAGAAACGAGTGCGGCGCGCAGTTTATGGCTATCTTGGCTTCCAATAATATCCGCACTTGCAAGCAACCTGTTCGCCGGTCATGCTCGCAATTCTCGGTATGAATCAGTATCTCCACCGCCTAAACTGCCTGGACCGATGCGGCCGCGACTCTTCGTTCGCCGCCATATCCCCGGAGTGACCCCATGAATTCGTTTAAAGGAGCGGTTAAGTGCAGACTGATCCGCAAATCCACATTGAGCGGCGATGTCGGCAAGGGGCAGGCGGGTATTCGTCATGAGATCTATAGCCCTATCCACACGGCGTTCAATTAACCACCTGTATGGCGGCTTGCGATAGGTCGTTTTGAAGGCCCGAGCAAAGTGGCTTACCGACAATTCGCATGCTTCTGCAACCTTCTGGAGGGCAATATTGCCGTCCAGACTAGCCTCCAAAAGCTCTGTTGCTCTTCGCATCTGCAACGAAGAGAGTCCGCCTCGAAATGGTGGAGCCGATATTCTCACACCGCCATAAAAGCAGACAAAATGACAGTTCAAGGCATGCAGCACATGGTCCAGGAAAACCTTCGAAGTGTGAAGGGGTTGGTCAAGCGTAGAGACGAGGGTCTGCCCGAGGTGGTATACGACAGGATCGAAATGCCCAAACGGCCAAACCAATGTATCCGTCAGAGCAACCGCATCTGTTAAACAGTTCATGGTTGTGATGGACTGTAGCCATGAGTGGAGAGTCAGTAGGGGTAGTTCATCGTCGCGGTCGCGCGGAGATTGCGCGGGTTGCAGGTTT
>Ga0302320_10000642_pt1 | contig 83509 bp, 67 predicted proteins | sample Bog_T0_3_FD_202130 | JGI IMG/M metagenome (GOLD analysis project Ga0302320, IMG submission 202130) | Peat permafrost microbial communities from Stordalen Mire near Abisko, Sweden - Bog_T0_3 | ecosystem: Environmental > Terrestrial > Soil > Wetlands > Peat | place: Sweden: Abisko, Stordalen Mire...
ACTGCGCCGCCAATCGGGAAGCGGCTTCGGAAAACCGCTCGGGAATCCAGCGCTTGGCGCCTCCATAGGCGGCTCCGGGGCTCACGCCGATGACGGGCAGAGAAACTCCTGCGGCAAGAAACGCCTTTTCTCCGCGGCGCCGCTTTGCGTCGAGGCTGTCGAGTTGGATTTCCGGGACATCCGGCAGGACATCGATTACGCCCGCGCGGCGCAGCAGTTCGAGATAGTAAAAACGCTCATGCCGGGGGATCTGACCGGGCAGAGGACGCGGGATGGCGTCGGTCAGGAGAAAGCCGCGGGCGTCGCGAGCGTACCCGGAAATGCGCTTCACCCCGCCTAAGCGCAGGACCAGCGCGCTATCGAAAGAATTGGGAAAGAGGATTCCCCAGTCGAAGTGGCCTGCCCGCAGGCGGAGAATGGTTTGCCAGCGGCCTTCAAGAGGTATGACGCCGTCAATGGAACGCTCACCCTCATAGAGCGCCGCGACCCAGGGCTTCGCCAGCACGGTGATGCGGGCATCGGGAAAGCGGGTTCGCACCGCGCGCAACGCCGGAAGCGACATAACTGCGTCGCCGATCCAGTTGGTTGCGCGGATGAGAATATTCACTCGGCAGCGAAAGCGGCGTTGGCTAACTCAGCTTCGGATTCGATGGAACCGGAAGGCGCTTCCAATTGAACGCGCGCCGGATCCGCTTCCCTCTCTTCCTGCAACACATCGTTCTGCAACACGGGGACAGGTTGCTCCAGAAAGATCCTGAGCTTGGCCTCGGAGCCTTCGAAGTGATATTCGAGGAAATGACGCAACGCCATGCGGCGCAGCTTATCGCGCGCTACGGTCGGCTGATAGCGGAAACCACGGCCTTCCTTGCGGCGCGAGACGGCTCCCCGGCGAGTCAGCCGGTCGAGCAGAGTCAGCACCGTCGTGTAGGCCAGGGGACGGCTGAGCGAAATCACTTTCCGGACATCTTCAACGTTGCCCTCCCTTATTTCCCAAAGGGCATTCAGACACATCATTTCAAGCGGCGGAGGAAGCTCACGGTCTCGGGCCATGACTTATTTCCTTTCGTCGAGCGCCTCCATCAACTTTGCCCCGAAAAGGGAATTGGAAGGTCGCGCGTTATTCTGATCCGGATCCGCCGCAAGTGGCGAAGAGCCGGAGATTGTCGAAGTTGAGGCTTTGTTGGAGCTGGACCCCGCCTCCGGAGTTTCAGCCTTTGAATCGTTAACTAACGTTCCCGGCACGCAGGGCGCGGGATTTTGATCGAGATAACGGGATTTGCGCAGAGCGACGCGCTCCAACACCCCGCTATAGCCAGTGAAAAAGCCTTCTGACAGAGGCTCTTTATCCACCAGCGCGCGCATGCACTCCATTTTGGAATCCATGTCGTCGATGTAATGAAGCAGCAGAGCTTCCGGAAAGATCGGGACTTTGGGCGATCCGAATTCCAGTTGCCCATGGTGACTCAAAATCATGTGTTCAATCAAATATCGCAGCTCAACCGGGAACTCGGGAAAAGCCCGGAGTTTATCGTTGAGCATACGAAATCCGATTGCGATGTGACCGACCAGCTGGCCTTCCGGCGAATAGCCGAAGCCGCGATCGTAACTCAGTTCGTAGATTTTACCGATATCGTGCAGCACCACGCCGGCAATCAGCAGATTGAGGTCGGCCGTTCGATAGTGACCGGCCACCAGCTTTGCCAGTCCGGACAGCGATATGACATGTTCCAGAAGCCCGCTGCGAAAAGCATGATGAATGGTTTTAGCGGCGGGCGCCACGCGGTAACGCGCGGCAATATCGGGGTCATCGAGAAATGCGTCGAGTAAACGGCGGATGTGAACGTTATCGAGGCCCGAGACGGTGGACCGAAGCTGGCTCCACATCTCATCGGGGTCCTGCAGAGAGGCAGCGAAGAAGTCACGAAAATCGACTTCGTTGTCTTCGACACGGCGGAGCTTGTGTACAGTAAGTTGCGGCCGGTTGTTGTACAGCTGCATCAGGCCTTTGACCTTCACGAAATCATCGCGGTCAAAGGTGTCCATGACTTCAGCGACGTTGTCCCACATCTTCGCATCGATGTCGCCCGATCGATCGGAAAGGGTCATCGACAGATAGGGCTCACCGGTTCGCTTCTGACGCACTTCCCTCGACTGCACCAGGAAAACGGCGGTAGCGATTTCGTCAGGCCGAAGTTCGCGAATGAAAGGCGATTTCACAGGGCCTAATTCTTCGGTTCCGCGGGTGCCGATGGAACAGGGGTTACGGCCGGCGGGGGCGCTGGGGATTCATCCTTCGGGGCTTCCACATGCCCATACGGAATCACGCGAAAAAGCTTTTTGTGGCGATTCGCGGCAACGGCTTCCTTGGTTGTCGTCTCCGGCTTGAGTTGCGCCGTATCCTGCCAGGAAGTGTCCTTGCCCGGAACCGCGCCGCTATCGATAAAGCCCGCTTTTACCTGCAGGAACGCGTTCTGGCGCAATTGACTGAGATATTCGCGCACCTTGGGCTGAACCCGGCTCTCGGCGAGTTTGCTGCTGATCTCTGCCTCGACCTCATCGAAGCTGGCCTGTCCCGCGGCGGTGCGCTCTTCGACGCGGAGGATTTCGAAACCCTTCGGCGTGAGGATCGGGTCGGTCACGTAGCCTTTATTTTGTTTAAAGACAAGATCGTCAATCTCTTTTTTGAACACGCCCTTCTTAAACGATCCCAGCGCACCATCGTCTACGGCAGTAGGTGCGTCTGAGAACTGGCGGGCCAGATCGGGAAACTTCTCGCCGCCTCGGGCACGGACAACCAACCCTTTGGCTCGCGCTTCCGCGGCAGCCACCTTCTGGGGCGAGGCATCGCCGACGGACACCAGGATCTCGCGCAAGGTTACGGTCTCTTCCCGGATGAACTCCGACTTGTGCTCGTCGTAGTATTTACGCAATTCAACTTTGGGAATATTGACGTTGCGATAGACTTCTTCACCGATCACACGTTGCGTCAAAAGTTGATTCTTCAACTGCAACTTGAAATCCTCGAAGCTCTCGTTGGTCCCCTGGCGGATGTAGTCATGAAACTGATCGGGGTCGCTGATCTTGCTCTGCGATTGAATCTCCGCGATGCGCTTGTTTACATCGGCGTCGACATTGATGTTCAGTTCCTTACCTTTTTGGACCAGAAGTAACTGATCGATGTGGTCGCGCAGTACATCGGCGGCCTTCAGGTTGACCTGGTCGGTCAAGGCCTGGCCAATCACGCCCTGGGTTTGCAGTTCCGCGGCGATGGCTTCCTTTTGTCTGGTGAGATCTCCGCGCGTAACGATGTCGCCATTCACTTTGGCGACGATCTCTTCGATGACCTGAACCTGCGGCTCGGGACGATCGGCCGCGCACAGAAGGGAGGAGGCCGCAAGCGCACCTGCGAGCCACAATCTTGGAGACATATGTAGTTATTATGGCAAATGTAAAGTGGGCTGTTTGCCAATAAATGCGGAGGGAGGGGGCAGAGGCTCTCGAAGGAGCCTCCGCTCATAAAAACCTACTTGTTGGCCTGATTGATAAGGCTGGCCACCGTGGAACCTGAAGTGACCGGTTCCACCATGACGATGTGCGAGGCATTGAGGAGCATTTTGTCCGGACCGCCCAGCCCAAAAGTTCCTGCCGACGGCGCGAGCCTCGGAAACCTGCGCTGCCGAGAATTTTGTCGCGTTGGGCTTCCACGAGTGCCCGGTCGGGTCGTATGAGCGTTGAACTCATGCGGGGATACGGGGAGATAAAAGGGAAGCAGTTGCCGCGCGGATAGCTCAGGCATCGGGACCGGAGATTTCCGGGTTTTCCCGACTCTCGTTATCGGCCCAGAAGCGATCCAGATTGATTCGAATAGCCTGAAGTTCCGTAACATCACAGTAACCCGGAATTCGATCCACCAAACAGCAAAGAACACCCCGATTCCGATCGCGACGTCTCGGATAACAGGAACCATTCCGTTACTCGAATGGTACCGAGATACATAGTAATCACACGGCGCAAAGTACCGGCCTGACACCAACTATGTATTCAAACGGCCATAACGCAGGATGAACCGGCGCGGTTTACCCGCTATCGACGAGCCGCAAATCGGCGTATGATGCTCGATATGAAGGCTGGCCGACGCTGGATGGCACGATGCCGGATATTAATAAGTGTCTTATTGATACCGGGATTGTCCCCCGCGCAAGTCGACAAAGGTGCCAGTGCTGCGGCTACAGAGCAGATTTCACCGGCAAGCCGAATCGATATCAACCATGCCAGCGTTGCGGAACTGGAGACGCTACCAGGCATCCGGGACGCTTACGCCAATGCCATCATCCGGCACCGTCCGTATCAGAATAAGAAACAGCTGTCGAGCCGCAGGGTAATCCCGGGAGCAGCCTACGCGAAAATCAAAGACCTTGTCATCGCTAAACAATAAGCCGCTGTTCATCGCGGTGGGCGCCCTGCTCGCGGCAATGACACTGGCGGTTCCCGCGCGCGCAGCAGGATCCGGATTCCGCACTCCGCATCTTCTGACAGAGCACTACGAGAAGCACGGCACCGAATTTGGAGCGATTACCGAGATTCAGTACCTGCATCTCGCCCAGCAGCTTCGAGATGCAAAGCCAGGCAAGAATTTTCTTGAATTACAGAGGACGGGTGGGGGCTTTGCCCGCTTCGATGTCCGGCATGGTTACTTCGGAGCCTATGATGCCGATGGCACTATCCGTACGTTCTTCATTCCCAACGATGGGGTCCGGTATTTCGAGCGGCAGGCGCGATCGAATAACCGGAACCGGGCACCGTGACCGGCAATGATTGGTGATGATGAGTGACGCGCAGTTAATCAGCCGGTGGCGCGCTTTCGTAGGCGAGGCGGAACGCGGCTATCCACTGGGCCTCGACGATTATCGGAATGATCTTGATCTGAGAAGCCTGATCGCCGAAGCCGGTCTGGAGCAATCGGTCGAGCAGGATGACGCACGTCTGAGGGCGCTGCTGATCCGCACGGAGGAAACCCTGTGGGAGAGCGATTCGCCGAATGCATTCTGGATACGGGGTTATCCCGGAAACGCCTCAGGCGCGCTGCTTGAGGACCTGCGCCGCGAGGGTATCGCCGGTTAGCCGCTGGAGATAAGGGCGGGGGAATCGGGCTGTGTTAAAGTGCAGGGTTATATGGCATCACGCAGCGTCAATAAAGTAATTCTGGTTGGGCATCTCGGGCGGGACGCCGAGACGAAATTCACACCTGGCGGAGCCGCGGTTACCAAGTTCGCCGTAGCCACCAACCGGCGCTGGAAGGATCAGACTTCAGGCGAGTGGAAAGAAGAGACCGACTGGACAAATGTTGTTCTCTGGCGCTCTGAGAATCTGGCCAATTACCTGACAAAGGGCAAGCAGCTCTACGTAGAAGGGCGCATCCACACGCGCAGTTACGAAGACAAAGACGGCAAGAAAGTCTATTCCACGGAAGTGGTGGCCGACGAGGTAATTCTGCTCGGCGGACAAGGCGGCGCGGGTGGTGTCGGCCGGACAGGCGACGAGTATTCGCAGCAGCCAGTATCTATGCCACGGACGCAGCGCTCCGCTCCTCCGGAGTCGGCACGACCGGCAGCGTCGTCACAGCCTGATGATTCATTCGGTCAGGGCATTACCGACGACGACGTCCCGTTTTAGCGCACTAACACTGCAGAAATCGGCCGGGTCTGCCGATAAGAGCATCGTGCGCCAACAAATCATTTCAAAACTCTCAGGAATCCGGAAGTATTTTGTTACGGCTGGACAGCAATTCGCCTCTCCCGGCGAAAATGAATCACCCACCCTCCACTGCTGGAGGGCGGGGATTGCAATAGACCGTCTGGAGTTCTCTGCTCAGTTGGAGCAACTGCGGCAATCGCTGGAATCGGCGGGGAGCGCCGTCGCACTTCCTGCTAAACCGTCGCTTGCTGTTTTGCGCAATGGCGCTCGAACGCCTCAGTAAGCATTCGGGCAATCTGGAAGGCGTCGCGGGTCTCAATGTCGCTGCGGTGCATCATATAAACGGGCTTGCCGTTTTGAAACAAGGCAACCGCCGGCGAGGACGGGGGATAGCCTGCGAGGAGGCTGCGCACGTGGGCCACAGCTGCATCGTCACCACCCGCAAACACGGTAACCGCTTTTTCCGGACGCACCGCATGGCGAAGGGCCATACCAACGCCGGGACGCGCTTTACCGGCAGCGCAGCCGCAAACGGAATTCACCACCATCAATACCGTTTCGTTCTCCCGCAGAACTCGGTCGACGTCGGCCGGCGTTCTGGTCTCTTCGACGCCGTATTGAGTTAAGTCTTCCCGCATGGGAATCAAAAGCTGTTCAGGATAGGCCATATCTTTATAGTTTCCTACACCCTGGTGCCCCGTGGATTCCCCTGCCGCGGTTTGGCTGCCAGCTCTCCGCGCAAAGCCTTCTCTTATCCTGAACCTTATGGCATTTCCGCAGTGGCCCATTTCCGGAGAACGCGAGCGCGAACTGATCGATCAGGTGCTTTCGAGCATTCAGTGGGGTGGCTACCATCCCATAGTCGGTGAGTTTGAGAAGCGCTTCGCCGCCTTTCAGCATTGCGCCTATGGCCTCGCCGCCATGAATGGAACGGTGACACTCGAGATGGCCCTGGCTTCGCTCGGTATCGGAGCGGGTGACGAGGTGATTGTCCCGGCTATTTCATTCATTTCTTCGGCAACGGCCGTATCACGCGTTGGCGCGCGGCCGGTATTTGTAGACATCGAACCGGACACCTTCAATATCGATCCTGTTCGCGTGAAAGAAGCCATCGGCCCAAAGACAAAGGCCATCATGCCGGTACACTTCGGTGGCCCCATGGCAGACATGGACCAACTGATGCCGATTGCGGACGAAGCCGGCGTACCCATCGTCGAAGACGCGGCTCACGCCCATGGATCGGAATGGAACGGCAGGCGTGCCGGCAGCTTCGGTGCTTTCAGTTCATTCAGCTTTCAGAACGGAAAGGTCATGACCGCGGGCGAAGGTGGCATCCTGCTGTCGAACAGCGAAGAACTGATCGACCGGGCCCACGAGATTCTGGATATCGGCCGCCGCAAAGGCGAAGGCTGGTTCTTCCATTACACGCTCGGTTCGAATTACCGGATCACGGCGCTGCAATGCGCGGTATTGATGGCGCAGTTCGATCGCCTGCCGGAGCAGAACGCCCTCCGCATGCGCAACGCGGACACCATCAGAACAGTTCTTCACGATGTGGAAGGATTACATTTTCAACGCGTACCCGAAGCCGGCCGGATCCACACCAACTACCTGCTCCTCGGCTGGGTTGAGATTGACCGGGGCGCATTTCATCGCGCCATCACGGCGGCTGGTTTCCCCTGCACGCCTTTCTATCCGCACACTCTCTATAACAACCCGCTTTATCAGGAACGCCACAACTGCCGCGTAATGCCTTGCCCTAATGCGGAAGCCCGCATTAGGGATGCCTTCTGGATTCCCCATCGCGCGCTGCTGGGCAATGAGGAGGATACGATGGCGCTCGCCTCAGCTATTCGCCGATGCGTTGCTGGATGAGGTAGAAGATCATGGCCGCCAACGCTACACCCGCCGCCACATAGAGCACCAGCTCTTTTTTGGAATTGCGCCAGCGAATTTTGCGCCGCAACTCCATGATCTTGCGCTCTTCGGCGGAGCGAAGTTTAGGCGACTGCGCGCCATCACGAAACGCGTAGAAACGCAAATTGCATTTGTGACACCGGTAAGGACGCCGATTCATCAACGCCATCAGGTAGTCTTTGAAACCGCCGCGATGCGAACGGTGAGCCTTGTTCTCACTACAGTTAGGGCAGATCACGACCGGCTCCAGAACTGCCACCAGGGCGCTGGGGCGGTCGCAGCCATCCGTCCCCCGGCCACGAACTGCCCGCGAATGATCCGGCCCGGATTCGATTTGAACAGCAGATCGGCCGTATCTTCCCCATAGCCTTTCGCAACCGCGCGGTATGCTTCATCGAGCCGTGGGTGGCGATGAACCGGATCGTGAGCGTCACTCGCGATCACATGCACCATCCCCTCGCCGAGTAACTGATGCGCTACCGCATGGGCGCGCTTTCCGAAGCCACCCATTACAGACAGCGCCGTCACTTGCACCAGACTACCCTGATCGACCCACCCCGCCAGCTTTTTCGTGTCTTTCTGCAGAATGGGATTGCGCTCGGGATGCGTCACGATCGGCACCAGATCCGCGTTGAGCAGGCGGTCCAGCACTTTATCCATCGAACCTGAAATATGCAGATCCGAGCACTCGACGAGTACATATCTGTGCCCATTAATGGAGAATTTCGCAGGCGTCTCCAGCGCGCCTATTATGTTGTCGAAACTGAGGTGAAGATCGCAGCCGCGGTGTATGCGCGGCTTGCCGCCGGTAATTTCGTTCAAGTGACGGATGCGTTCGTCAATCAGTTCCGGCTGATATTCATACTCCGGGTTGGAATGGGGCGTCGCTACGATGTCAGTCGTCCCCGCTTCCGCGGCGATTCGCAGCATCTCGAGGCTGATCTCTTCCGTGGGGGAGCCGTCATCCATCCCCCAGAGCACATGGCTGTGAATATCGACCAATAAACAGAATACTCAAATGCAACGGTTGGTTCTATCTTTTGTCGACGACGACCTTGCCTTCTTTAACCACCACTTTCGTCTTCAGCATGGGATAGATGTTCTCGAGCGGATTCCCATCCAGAATAATAATGTCCGCCAGTTTCCCCGGCTCCAGCGTGCCGATCTGATCCGACATATGAAGGTATTCCGCGGTGTTCGGGCCGATGATCCGGAAGATGTCCTGCATCGAGAACATCACGCTGTATGACTTCAGCTCATGCTCGAGAACCACGACATCGGCGAAGTTCTGATCCGTGCAGTAGCCGATCGCCTTGCCACCGCTGGCATCCCAGATCGTGCGGGCGTTCACTATGGTGTAGCCTGCCTCGGTGCCGGTCGCTTTGCCATTCGCATCTTTATTCGCACCGGCGATTGCATCCGGCCACGGTTTGCCGTCACGGAAGCGCGGCGAGTTGTCTCTGGGAAACACAACCTGCGCGGGAGCGGCAGATTCCCGGTCGATGGTCGGCGCGCCAAAGGCAATCAGACCCAGCACGATCGAGTTGGTCGATGCCACTTTCGCGGCTGCCTCCCGGCTCGTCCAGTCTTTGTTGGGAAGATGCACTAACCTGCGCACACCGGCGTCAATCGCGGCAACCATCGCCGCATTGCTCACCGCGTGAACGTTGATCTGTACGCCAGCCTTGGCTCCTTCGTCGACCACCGCTTTAAGAATGTCGATCTCATGCTCGGTCGGTCCCGGTTCCGGCGTGATTACGATCTCACCTGTTTGCCGGATCCCCTTGGCAGCCATATCGCGGATCGCCGCGCGGGCTTCTTCCACCGTACCTCTGAGGTTGATGCGTTCCGAAGGAATGACGCGCGGGCCATTGATCATGCCCGATTCGATGTGATCTCGCAGGGCGAGAGTGCCATCGCCCGGACCGCCGGCCGACAGAATCGTCGTATACCCGGCCTCCAGCAGGGACTGCATCTGCGCCTTCTCGTTCGGACCGGTATTGACGTGCTTGTGCGCATCGATGTATCCAGGCATTGCGGTCATGCCTTTGGCGTCAATCGTCTTGCCCGCGGTAGCAGACGGCGCACCGGCTGCGACGGAAGCAATCTTGCCTCCACGCACCACGATCGATCCGCGCTCAATCACCGTGCTGTTGGACTCGATGATTCGAGCATTGGTGATCGTCAGGTCCTGCGCGAACATGCCTGCGGCAGTCACCAACGTCAGGCAGGCCAATACCATCAAATTGTGTCTATTCATGATTTCTTCTCGCGCGTCAAGTTGATAAAAGCAGAAACCATGATATAGGAACGGAACCATAGAAGCGTGAGAATTGCAGACACGGGAACGGCCGATTAAAAACCGTTCAACAAAGCTCAGCCACCACAACTTGCGCTTGCCCTCCGCGTTCTTCATTGCGGAGGGACAAAATGAAACTACGCATTTTCACGCTAAGCTTGATTGGCTTGGTCGCCGGCCTCATCCCCGCGGCCGTCAATGCCGAGACACCCGGTCGTCACCCCGCATATTTGCACGCCCGCAGCGATCTGCGTGCCGCTCAATTTCTGCTGCGCGTTCACGAGGAGCCCAATGTGACTCGCCACCTGGTGGAGGCTGACCATGAAGTGGAGGCTGCCATCCGGGAAATCGATCGCGCCGCCGTGCTCGACCGAAAAGATCTGGACGATCGTCCGAATGTGGGTACGAATATGGATCGTCTGGGCCGCTTCCGCAAAACCGTGGAACTACTGAGAAGCGCTCGTGCCGACCTGGGCCGCGAAGAGGACAATGGCAGAGCGCGCGGCTGGCGCGACGACGCGTATCAGCACATCGATCATGCGCTCGAAAATATGCATCGGGCATCGGTGGTGCTTAAGTGGGATCGCGAACTCGGCTTCTGATCCCTGCACCAATCCGGAAGGGCAATACCCACAAAATTCACCGTTGCTGAGTCGACTGCCAATTCAGCAGCGGCTAAGTAGTGGCAGCTCCCCGCTGGCCGCTGTTTCGTCCGTTCGTAGCGAAAAGGCAGTGCCCGCCGCCGCCGATCCTTCGAAAACTCCCGAAAACTCCTGATTTTCAGGCTCCCTGCTTACAAGGGATTGCGCGTTCGATGCATTTACACGTTCGGCCCCGTTTTCGGGGGGTGGCAGAAAGTTCCGGCAGGGAACCGGCTGTTCCGTTCTGGTGGTGAGAGAAGCCTCCAGTCCCATCCGCTCCAGTCGCCTGACGAGCCGGTTCCGTCGCGCAGAATACAGAAAGCTATCGGCAGCGAGGCTTTCTCCGTACTCCGGCCATTCAAACCCCATAACCGGATAATTCACCCGCCGTCGGCCGCACGGCGGATTACACACAACATTTCGGCCCGCCCAGCCCCAACACAGACACCTTCCCTGCGGTTTAGCTCACCGGGCGGTTGCATCATCTGGCGAGACGAAAATCTTCTCGTTTCAGCGGTGTTTTCGGCCCGCCCGGCTGAAGCAACCTTTTTCAGTCACGCGAGTTAGAGGTTTTTTTCTTGCCTGAAATCAATCACTTAGCGTTTTTTGACGACTGGGTCGTGCTTGCCGAGGTGTAGGTTTTAGCCATAGCAGCGAGTGAGCTTACTTCAGAGCTTAAATCGCGCCAGCAACTTAAGGAGTGTCATGGTTAAGAAACATCGGGTATTCAACCGAGACGGAGCCGCTGCGCTCTTTTCTCGTCACAGGGCCGCCGCGCTCCTCTTCCTGTCCCTCTTTCCGATCGCTCTTTCGACGGGCAGGGTTTTTGGTCAGGGCACGCGGATCGGTGGCAGCCAGATGCAGATGGCAACAAATCAGCAAACCGGAGTATCGTACACGGTGACCTCGTCCGACTGTGGAAAGCTGCTTAGCCTGTCCAATGCCGTCAACGTGACGGTAACGATCCCGCCAGCGGGTGCGGCCGGCCTGGCCAGCGGATGTTGGGTCGACATTGAGAATGTCGGAGCGGCCCCCGCCACCTTTACCGCAAGCGTTTCACTGATCGACGGAGCTACAGGATTTACGCTCACTACAAATCAGGGTCTGCGGCTGCTTTCGGGCGGCACCGCGTACTTTACGCAACGCGGCCAGGGGGGCGGGGGCGGCGGCGCGCTGTTCATACAAAGCGCAGGTTCACCACTGGGGACGGCTTCCACGCTTAACGTGGCAGGCGGAACCGGAATCTCCTGTGTTCCGCAAATTAACACCGGCGTGATGACGTTACAGTGCAATGCCGACACCGCCTACCTCCCGTCAAAAGTGAATCTGCAGGGTGCGACAAACCCTCAGATATGCACTTCTTCATCGGGCAATGGCACAACTTATGCGGCAGGCTGCGCATCGGCGCTTAGCTCTTACGCCACGCTGCAGACCTTGTTCTGGTTCGCGGACGTGGCCAATACGAGCACGGGGCCAACGCTGAGTATCGATACTCTGGGGGCAAAAGCGCTGGTTCGGCAAGACGGCACGGCGCTTGCGCTCAACGACATCAAAGCAGGCACGCTTTATCGGATCTGGTATGACGGGACAAATATCCGCGTAGTAGAAGCCGGCCTGAGCGCGGGAACGGGATCAACGGGGGCGGGAGGCGGCGCTACAAGTACGCGGGGCGCATTTGCCAGCCGTGGGGCGTGCGGTGCGTCGCAAAGCGGTAATACCTTCTACTCGACGGACATCGCGCATTCCAGCCAGTGCGACGGAAACTCATGGGCAGATTACTATTCGGGGCAACCGGTATCCCTGCCGAGCACCACGCCGTTCACCACGCTGAATGGAACAGGGGCCGCGATCACCACGAACGGTATCTCGACCATCAGCGCGGTGGCAACCGCATCCACGAGCATCATCGGCCAGGAGGTCGCCGTACCGGCAGGCTCATGGACCATCATCGCCTGGCTGCAACCTAACGACCAGGGCGTAATCAACAACCTGGCTCCGGCCCGCTTACTTTACGTGAGGGACAGCACCAATAAAATGGTCGCGCTCTACGCGCAATCGGTACTTTATTACGGCAATCAGGTTCAGTGGACCCATATTTCGTCTCCGACCGGCACGGTTACCGATGTAGTGAATCTGGAGGAATCGTATAACCCGGTTCCGTTCCTGCGTATTCATTACGACGGAACAAACTTCACTTATTCAGGCTGCACAACCTACAACGCGGCTACTCTGGGCGGCGCTACTACCTTCGGTGGAGATAATTGCGAGACCTTTTACTTCGAGGCCGCTACCGCATATCTGGGTACACCCGTGGCGGTGGGTTGGGGGTTGGACACACATTCGGGTGGAAGCGGGTCGTCAATAAACGCTTTGACGGCAATTCACTGGCAGGTAACGAACTAACATGAAACTAATATCTGTTTTTCTGGTGGCCCTGAGCGCATTTGCCGGGGAATCCATCGAGATCGGCCCACATTTAGTCTATAACAGCAACCCGATCCCAAAAAGTTCTACAAATCGGATGGAGTTCTACATCCATAACTGGTCGCCGACGGGCATCACGCACCTGGTGTCCAGCGGCGCTACGGGATGGCTTGGATATATCCAGGCAATTGGCCCCGGCAATGTCATTCTGTTGCTATACAATACATGGGAAAGTGGCGGCCAGCTTGCGGAAATCGAGATCGGCACGCTCGCGCAGCCCGCGGTGTATCTTCGCTGCCAGCACGATCCGGTTAATAAGGTCGACCTGATCGAAGCCTGGGACATCTACGGCAACCGCATTGCCAGCAACTCTTTGAGTTACAGCTCCGAGACGGACACGGGCACAAATTTTCAACTGGGTAATGGAGGCGAGCCATCCGTGTCCGTGGGATTCATGAGGGTGCACTCCAGTCTGCTGCCTCTTAACTCACGGCCTCCGGTTACATCGGATAACAGCAACCGTGTGTTCGAATGGAAATTTGACGGCAATTTGAGCGATGCTTCAGGAGCGGGGTACACAGCTGCTTTCTATACAGGAACGCCTGTCTATGTACAAACTCCCTACCAGAACACGATCGCTGTGATCAAAACCTCGGATGCGAATTCATGGACCAACGTGGTGACCCAGAGAGCGGGCTATCCGGCAACGATGGACGGTACCTCAAGTTACTCGCAGTCCGATGCCTCAGCCACGGTAACCTGTTTCTGGCAACAGTTGTCCGGACCTTTGCCGGCGCAGTTCAACAGCCGGACCAGTTGCTCTCCCATGCTGACAGGCCTTATTTTCGGCGACTACCTTTTGCAGTTAACGGTAACCGACGCGAACGGTAACTCAGTCGCGGCGACAGCCGACGTCGGCGCGGTTGCAATGGACAGTAACGGCGTCGTGGTGAACGCCGACCCGAACGTGGATGCGTTATTTGGCAATATGATCGCTTTCGGTAGAAATCCATGGGGATTTGCCGATTATTGGGCGCAACACGCGATGACACTGCGGGCAGCAGACTATGTTTCTTCGGGTTGGACCGGCCTGCAATGGGAACAGACGGGCTCGGGAACAGTCAGTTACTACTGGAACGGAATTGGCTACTATCCAGCCAATCCGGCCCTTGGCACGACGCTTTCGACCGGGATTACCGCGACGTCCATGACACTGACCGTCGGAAATGCGTCCAAACTCGATCTGACGCAATTGCCGACGCGAATACTGATGCTGGCAGGCAATTATCCATCCAGCGCCGAAGAAATCCGGATTTGTGCGGCAGCCGGGAACACGCTCACGGTGTGCTATGACGGACGGGGTCAGAATGCGCAAAGCTGGAACAGCGGCGCCCTGGTCGGACAGGCGAAGGTTTCCGGGAGCGGATCCCATTTTGTGACCGACACAAATGCAGCGGTGTGCCCGGTCGGAGCCCCCGGGCCTCCGGGACCGGCGTCGTTTGACGCCGGCAGCGTCACTTTGACGGCCGGATCGAAATTGATGATGGGGACTGGAACAAACTGGGCATCGGCAAGCGGCGAATCGACACCCACGCCAGGCGACTTTGTGCGAGTTTCCGCAACACACGGCGAGCTTCCGTTTCAGTTCATAGCGCAGAACGAGACCGGTAGTGCGCTCGCCGGTGCGACGGTATCGGGTGGTGCGATCGCCTCGGTAGGCACTCTCTACGGCCAAAGCGGGCAAAACTTCATATCCGGCCAGGTCATCGTTGTGATCGCGGACCCGACTGGCTCCGGCGCGCTGGTCACCGCGAACGTGACAGGGGGAGCTATCGCTTCCTACACGGTCATCAGCGGCGGAGAAAACTACACGAATCCAACAGTCCTGATTCAACCGACGGCGATAACGCTGAACCGTCCCTATCCTTCGGACGCGGACTCGGGGACGTTTTCCGCTTACGCGATAATGCCGGCGTCCCGGACGATCGACCTTCGTTCGCGGCATGCCACCGATCCTGGCGGCACAGGAGAGTCGCTGTGGGGTACAACGGGATGCGAAAGCGAGACAGCCGTCTATCTGAACCCTATAGCGTATGGGAACTCGTTTGGTTCAGGCCACGACGTACCCGTGCTCGACGGGACCTTGCAGGCGGGCTACGCATATAGCGTCACCGATTCCACTGGATGGGTCAATCAGAGCAGCACGGGCGGGATCAACTTCTATGGCGAATCTCTCGGCAGCCGCGCTCTTTACTATCGCTCCGGTCTGACCTCCGCACTCAATGCGGCCAATGTGCTGGATGACAGCCTGATCAAGAGTCCGTGGGGTAACAGGGATGTGGCGGGCGGCTCCACCTTATTTTACGGGGGCCTGGGAATCGGGGCGTTTGCCTCGGGGATTTTAACCGGACGGGTCCCCTGGTCCGACCTCAGGAGCTACGCTGGCAGCGGAGAGTACACCATAAACAGCGTCAATAACAACGGAACGCCGAACTGCGAGTATGACGATACCCGCGACACAGGTTATGCCTATAGCTGGCTAATTCTCGGCGCGATCTACGATCCGGATACCTCAGTGGGAGGTTTCCGTTCGAGGTGGAGAACCGATCTGGCTAAGATGCAGGCAAACGACAATGTTTGCAAACGTTCGGACAATTCATGGGCTAACGGATTTATCTGGAATACCGGATTCGGCCCACTTTCGCTCACAGCCAATTCAACGGGCGTGACGGGAACGGGATTATCGCCGTCGGACTGTACGGGGGTTTCGCAGGGTACGGGCTCTGTAACAAACGGGTCGGCAACGATAACACTATCCGTCGGTTCTTTTCCCGTGTCGGGCGCCAATACGCTGGTAATTACCGGGACACTGGGAGGGAGCCCGTTTACCGGGTCATATCTCTATAGTGGATCGGGCTCGTCGGTCACCCTTTCCGTCCTGTGGCCGGGCGATACGGGCAACTTGACCTGGATGGCGGTAAACATCCCAAATCTGTCTACAGACACCGGTGCCCTGACCGCTTTTGCAACGAGCAACTCGGACTACAGCGATCTTGCAAATAACTACGCCTGTATCTGGAACAGCGCCACATCTCTTACGCTGGATCACCCATGGAGAGGAACGACGGGAAGTAGCTATTTCGGGTATTCAAACAATCTTGCGGGCTTCGGCCAGCAGCCTTTCATGCTTGGCATCAAATCGTACGGCATGGGGCTGCTCGCGGCGGCATCGGATCCAGCTATTTCCACATATGCAGGCACCTACGGCACGTTCAATCAACAGGCTACGCAGTGGATTCACGACAAGGGTGTAGATGCCAATACCCTTACGACAAACTACGGCAGAATCTTCGGCTTCTGCGAACCAACCACAACCGCCTCCAGCCCATCGTTCGACCAACGCACACCGGGCTGTAACTATGGAACGTCGCTGGCGGGGAGGGCAATCGGACGAGAACAAAACCAGGAGCTGGGCAATGCGATATCGGATTTCTATCTGAATAATCCCGCCAGCGCAAACCGGGTCTGGGGAGATTCACTCTATGGAGCGCTTTGGGGAAATGCCGCCTATAACACCGGAAGTGTTTACTCCGATCAGGCTTCCGATGCCGCGAACATCGGTTTTACCAACCTGATAGATGCTTACATCCATGCGGGCAAGTGGTACGGGTTCTTCGCGGGCATGGGGATGTTACATCGATGGCCTGCGGTCAGGTTAGGCGGCGTCGCTCCGGCGAACAACCGGACGGTATATGTTCCGTTCACTGTGTCCGGAACGGCCAATGCGGCGAAGGTGCGGTTGACGATTACGCAGCCGGACGGGGCGGCGGCTGTTCTGATCTGCGCGACTTCGCCGTGCGCCGTGACCGTAGATGCGCGGGCCGGTTCGGTGCTGATGAAAATGGACTACCTGAATTCATCCGGCGGGGTGGTGGCACCGGGCGATAGCATCAACCTGTACGTGCCCGAATGAGAAGATCTGGCGGGGAGTGAAGATTTAAACGGCGGTGGTCGGGGGAGCAAGCGCGCGCGCTCTTAAGGGGTAAACTTGAGATCGGCGCGTGCTTCCGCGGGAAAATGGATCGGCTCGTTACCTATAAGATAGGGTTTGAAGACTTTTCTGAAGAAATTTCTCCATGCCATATTTCTCGCCCTCGCCTTTCCTCTCGCCCTTTCGTCAGGCTTCGGGCGCTTCGCACCGGCCTACAGGTTCTGGGCGCAGAGTTGCGCTTTCGCGCCCGGCTTGCCGGGAGATTATCTGAGGACCGCCTATTACCGGCTGACCCTTGACGAATGCTCTGTCGAGAGCCGCATCCAGTTTGGATCTTTCTTTGCGCACCCGCAGGCAAGGGTTGAGCGCGGGGTCTGCATTGGCTCCTACTGTGTCCTCGGGAGGGCGTTGATCGGCGAGAGAACTCAGATCGGGTCGGGAGTGCAGGTCCTCAGCGGAAAGCACCAGCATCCGCGGGATGCTGAAGGCCGGATCATGGGATCCGAGCACGGCATATTCGTGACGGTTGGTATTGGTGCGGATTGCTGGATCGGGTCCGGCGCGATCCTGCTGGCTGCGGTGGGCGCCGGCAGCACAATCGGCGCAGGCTCAGTGGTTGTCCATCCCGTGCCGGCGGGTTCGATTGCCGTGGGCAACCCCGCGCGGGTAGTGGGAAAGACTAACGAGAAGCCGACATAGAGATATGTTCAGTCTCGGCATTCACAAACAAGAGCAGTATATGCGGATGGGCAGGGAACGCCGTTTCGCCGGGCCGCGGGTTGCTTACAACCTTTTGCGGATCGGCGACAATCCGAGCGAAGATCAGATCAGGCTTTTCGAAGACATCAGCTTCACGCTCCGAACATCGAACGGGACGTTCCGGACCACGTTCCGTAACCGTTTCGAGGATGTCGACGCTGCTTCTATCGGTCTGCTGAAACGGCTCTTCCCAACGGAAGCCGCGATTCGCGTGGAGGACCGCGCGGTGTCTCATGGACTGACATCCTGCGAATGGGCTAAACGGCTATTGCCGGTTTTTCCCGCGGCTGAAATCGAGGCTTCCGACTTGCTGCTGCAATTACTCGAGGTGTCGGTCGATGGTGGGGAGACGTTCATCACGGAATCGGACGGCACTCCTTTGCAATACATCAGAGCACCCTTCGTGGTATCTCTGCACCATCCCGAATCGTGGCGCAATCCGCTGCGCCGCTGGGTTGCCGCGCGTGCCCGGAAGCGTTTCGACGCCCTGGAGTTGCCGGCCGCCTGGGTCGAACAGTCACAGGGAGCCGGTTACCGGATCCGCCCCATCTCATATATACATCCCGAAGCGGCGGCACTGGCACGATCGGATCCGCGCTTCCAGTTCCGTTGCCGATCGGTTTTTGAGCGGACTCCCGCACCGGGTCATGTACTGCGCACGATGAATATATTCAACCGGGCATATTTCTCCACGGAACGCCTGGAAGAGGGGTATCGCGCGATTTTCGACAGCCTTCAGCCTGGCGGTATCTGGGTTGTGGGTAGGACCCTCGAGGAAGATCTGACCAATCGCGCTACGTTTTTCCGGAGAAGCGAAGCCGGCTGGGAAGTTCTGGATCGCATCGGTGGCGGCTGGGAAATGGAAGAAATGGCATTGGGTCTCACTCGATGAACGGTCCCGCTGCGCGGAAGCCGGTCCGCGTTTTATTGATTTGCGATTCCTACCCGCCTGTGATGGGCGGGTCGGAGATCGAAGCCCAGCGCGTCAGCGCGGCCATGATCCGCCGCGGACACCAGGTCCATGTCCTCTGCGCCGGAGGACCGCCGATGCCGTCCCTCAGGGACTGGGTCGATCCGGCAGGCGTGCCGGTTAGTATTCTGACTCGTCGGTCGCGCGGCCTTTGGAAAGATTGCATTTTTGCCTGTGAGGTCTCCTGCGCTATCTGGAGCCGCCGGCGGAGCTACGATGTGGTCTATTTCCTGATGCAGGGTTTGCATCTGGCTGCGGGTCTTCCGGTGGCGCATTTCCTGAAAAAGCCAGTCGTCGTGAAAATTGCCGGCAGCAATGTGGTTCCAGCGATGCGAAGATCCCGCGCGGGCCGCCAGGAGTTGGATTGGATGCAGCGATGGCGTGTGCCATTGATGGTCCTGAACGATGGCATGGTGGAGGAAGCTCTCGCCGACGGGTTTGCGCGCGATCGGCTGGTGTGGATGCCGAACCCGGTCGATCCGGACGAGTTCCGTCCAGCCCAACCGGGAGAATCCGAGACCTGGCGTGAAAACCACGGTATCCCTCCTAACGCGCAAGTTGTGATCTATACGGGACGTTTATCGCATGAAAAAGGACTGCGATCGCTGGTTGGCGGTTTCGCCTGCGCCGCCAGGCAAGTTCCGGAAGCGCTGCTGGTGCTGGTGGGCGATGGTGCATCACGGCCTGAGCTCGAGACGCTCGCGCGCGGCCTGGGTATGAACTGCGGGGAGATCCGGTTTGTCGGGCGGGTCCCCGCCGCGGAGATACCATTCTGGTTGCGGGCAGGCGACATTTTCTCACTGACATCGCCGAGCGAAGGATTCCCCTGCGCACTTCTGGAAGCGATGGCGGCTGGACTCCCATCGGTGGTGAGCGCGATTCCCGCAAATCTACAATTGATCGATGAAGACGTCCACGGGCTGACAGTCCCGTTCGATGACGAAGAAGCGATCGGAAAAGCCTTTCTGAAACTGTTCAGCGATGCCGGGATGCGGCGGTCGATGGGGAACGCGGCCCGGCAGCGAGTGGTGGACAACTATTCAACCGATAAAGTTATCGACCGCTACGAGGCGCTTTTCAATGGCCTGACCGGTTGAATTCCACTTTTTGAGCGGCCCTTGTTATTCTGGCGACGTGAAGACGGTTTCCCGCGCGCCATTGCTATTTGGTTTTGCCAACCGGCTGGTAAGAGCAAACATTCGCGGAAGTTCTCGTCTGATGAACGATGAAAGACGGCGTCCTGTTCGACTGCGGCGCCGATATCGGTATTGTTTCGTCGGCGATCCGCGCCCGCTCCGAGGCGATTTCCAGCGTCATCGCCTTTGAGCCCAACAGAGAAGCCTTCCGGTATCTCAAAAAAAATATGGCAGCGCTTCCTCTCCCCGCTCAGGCGGTTGAGTGCGCGGTAGCAAACTTCGTGGGAAGGGGAAAGCTAATCTCCCGGTATGATCGGGGCTACACGGCTCGTTTTTTGGTGCCGGGAGACGGCCCTGTCAGCGTCACTACCATTGATGCTTTCAGGAATTTCGGGCGGAACGTCGCGATCAAGATCGACGTGGAGGGTGGGGAAAATTGAGGTTCTCCGCGGCGCCTGCCAAACTATCCGGTCCGCCGCCGCGTGTGTCGTCGCTATTGAAGCTCATCCCCAGGTGGCAAGCCGGAGGGGCCGCGATCCTCTTGAATGCCTCCTGTTCCTCGAGCCGATCCGCCCGTTTTCAATTCAGCGTGGCTGAAACCGGAGAGAATCTCTCCTCGGATCGGCCCTTTCTGAAACCCGGCCAGACGGAAGTGCATAACATCGTGTGTGTAGCGGTATAAGGTGAGGGACGGCCCTGACGGGAGCATGTTAAGGATTTCCCGATTCTGAGCTTATCCATCAACCGGCATGCACATCCGCCGCGAGGGAAGCGGGGGCTTGCATATATTCGGGTATGGGAACGGAAAAATTGCTCAACAATGTCGGCGCGATGTCCAGCGTGGAAATCTGCGTGAAGTCGGCCTTTTCGCTGCGATCCAGTGGATCGTAGATGAGCAGGGTGCCATTCGGGATATGATACGCCGAGGAATGGGTCTTATCCTCTATTTGAACCGCCTTCAGGCCGAGCTGAGAGGGCGGTACGGTTTTACCGTTCAACTGGACGAAATCGTTGCGATCCTGCAGATCTTCCTGACCGAAATCCATACTGAAAAAGCCGCTCTCCGGCTCGCGGAAATACGTGGGCTTTCCATCGATGAGAAGCCCTCTCAGCGCCTCACGGAATTCGGTTGCTTTGGTTTCGGCGACCACAACATTGCACTGCGGCAGCATCGCCGGACGCGAAGTCCATTCATCGGGCTGCACGCCCAGAGCGGCCATGAAGGTTTTCGGGTCGACGCAGTACAACTGTGATTCGCACGGTCGGCCGCGCGTGGCGGCCTGTCCCATGCTGGTGGCGACCCAGATCTGGTATTCGGGGTTTTCATCCGCAAAATTCACCAGGCGGGCGAAGAACCGATCGAACTTGCCCATAGTGAAGTTGATTTCGTCCTGATAGGTGTTCACCCAACCATCGGTAAATTCGAATTGCGCGTAATCGCTCGGAAACAGCGCCGCCCAGTAGCGGTGCATGGACGATGCCACATGGTTGGAGAAAAAACTCGCCATGTCCGGCCGCGTCCGGTCCAGGTAGTTCATAAAAATATCGAATGCCAGTACAGACTGATACGTTCGGCGGCGGACTCTCTGCCATGGATGAACGCGCTCCGCGGCCAGCTGGCGTCCCAGATCGGCGGCCGTCGAGAGCTTAAAGCCTAATTCAGGGGTCTTGGCCAGCAATGCGAGCGCCGATTTCCACGGAATGCGCTTCGATACGTTGCGCGCCGATTCACGGGCCATCGTGAGATTGAATTCCTGAAAGAGCGTAACGTCCTGAGGGAAGCATTCGGCCCCGGCTGCGAACGTGTCCGGTATGAAGAACGTGTAATTGCTCAGATCTTCAGGCATCGGATAGGTATGGAGACTGCCACATACGCCGGTTTTGATGCCCCGGCCCGCCAGGATCTTCCACAGCGGGGGGAAGGCCCGGTCGATTTCATGCAGCGGTTGTCCGAAATCGGTTATCCCGTGACGCTCGTTGGTTACGCCCCGATGAAGAGTTGGCCATGTGATCCAGGGCTCCAGCCAACCCGTATCCTCTGTCCACGTCTCGTAGCGGGTGAGTTCCTTCCAGTGGCGCCCCAACGCTGAACCTGGGTTAAGCCGGCAAAAATGCTTGAAGATCCTGACCGGAACCTCGTTCAGCTCGAATAAAACGATCTTTCTGTTCATAAATCCCCGAAGCGCCGGCATGCGCTCCGCAGTCCGGAGCGCTACATCAATTCTAATATAGAGTTCGTTTGGCGATTCCGGATTCCGGATGCTTCGGGAACAACCTGGTTATCCTGGAGATTTGATGACTGCCGCACGACCGTTCTGAAACCCGGCCAGACCGAAGTGAAATAATATCGTGTGCTCAGCAGCTTATAGCAGAAGCCTGCGCGGTATCATGAAAAAATGGGTCGACTGCTCAACCCGAATTTGCTTCAGGACCGGGGGAACAGAGCGGCAAAGGTGCAACGCACCCCCTCCGAGGCAGCCGTATTGGCCCGCCCAGGCTGGAGCGCTCCCGCGGCTAAGCAGGTGGCTCGCCCGGTTGACAGCGCAGAGGTGGATCCATTTCGGAAATTTGCCTTCCGTGCTGGGCTTGCCCTGCTTTTCGTACGGGTCGCCGTGCTTCCCGAGCTTCTCCTCTCTTTGTTGCACACTAACACCTATATCCTCTATCTCGTGGGTCCTCCTGCGATGATTGGTGCTGTATTGACCGGGGGTGTGGGCCGCACACTCCGGCATCGCGCTGCCTGGCTGTGGCTTGGTTTTGTCTTTTGCATGATGGTTTCGGTTCCTTTCAGCTCCTGGATGGGCGACTCAGTGGGCAATTTTAAGGGCTATCTCGAGTATTCCTTGCCGCTCCTGTTTACGGTGGGGGGCCTCGCCCTCAATTTTGACGAGGTGCGGTCTACTTTTTACGCCATCGGCGGCGGGGGCCTGATTGTTATCGGTGCAGCGAGGTTGTTTGCAACGGTAGACGACGGACGCGTCGACATGGCATCCGCTACCGGCACGATCGGGAACTCGAATGACCTCGCGAGCCACCTGATTTTCGTGTTGCCCTTTCTTCTGTTCATCGCAATGGACAGGCGGAGGGCTGCCGTGATCCGGTACGGACTGATCGGACCTGCGGCTTATGCGCTGTGGGTCATCTTAGGGACAGCATCGCGTGGAGCCCTTATCGCGCTGGGCGTCTCTTTCCTGTTCGTATTGTTGTGGGCATCTGCACGAGGGAGGCTGGTCGCACTTGTGATTGCTTTAGCGCTAGCGGTCTCGATCCCGCTTTTTCTGGGCGGAAACGCGGCTGATCGCCTTGGGTCGCTGTTCGGGGGTAAACACGAAGAGGCCGAAGAGTCTGAGGACGTGCGCCGTTATGTCTTGAAGGAGAGCCTGATCTACACCTTGCAGCATCCGATGTTTGGAGTGGGCCTGGGGCAATTTTCGAATTTTGAAGGCGCGGAGTCCGTAGCGGCCGGAAAAGTCGGCAGCTGGCATGTGACGCACAACTCGTTCACTCAGGTTTCGAGCGAATGCGGCATGCCTGCACTTATCTTCTTTGTTCTGGCCATTGGCAGCGCCTTGTTCTCCGTAAACCGGGTTTACCGGCAGGCGCGACGAGAGGGTTATAGGGATATTGCCAACGCGAGTTTCTGCTACCTTTTATCGATGGTCGGGTTCCTGGTCACGATCACCTTTCTGGCCAATGCATACCGATTCTATTTCCCTGCCATGATCGGCCTGGCAATCGCTCTCTGCGTCTCCGCGGAACGGGAGATGTCGATGAAGCGTGTGCAGGAACCTGTAAAAATCCCCACGGGGTTTGGCCCGGTTCCAGGTCGGGCGCGTTTGGTACAGCCCTAGGCTGGGGCCTGGCGCGCCGCGGCAAAATGCGCATCCTCTATGTCCATACCACCCTCCTGCCGCCCCCAACCGATCTGCGGATGGACCGGTTCTACCTTCTTTCGAGCCTGCTTGAAGGGGATATCATTCAACCCATCTGGTTTCAGACTCCGGAGGAGGTCGAGGCTGTATTTGGCCCTGGATCTTACCCGGTACACACCGTAGGGAAGTTCCGTTACCACTGGTTCCTGAGCCCGCTCGCCAGGGGAATAGGGCACCGATTGGCAACGTTCTGGTTCTGTCTTCGCAAGGGCCTCGAGTTGCACCGGGAGCGCCGGTTCGATTGCATCGTTGCCTATTCCCATATGACGAACGCTTTGGTCGCCGGGGTGCTGAAGTGGCTCACCGGCTCGAGGCTCATCGTTGAAATTGCCACGAGCCCCGATCTGGTGTACATCACGGAGCGCGCACACCCGGGCCTGCGCGAGCGGGGCATGAAGCTATACTCCGACATTTGCCTTCATTTATCGATGCTTGTGGCAGACAGGGCCCATCTTCTCTACCCGAAACAGTTGCATTCTTACCCACTTTTGCGAAACTTACCCGGCTCGGTTTTTCACGAGTTTGTCCCGGTATCCCTTATTGACAGAAAAAAAGATTGGGAGGACCAGGAGCGATACATTCTGCTGGTGGGAGCGCCGTGGTATCTGAAGGGTGCGGACGTTCTGGTTGAAGCTTTCCTTGCCCTGGCTACCGAGTTTCCCGATGTGAGGCTGAAGATTCTCGGCTACTATCCCGATCGGGTGGAACTGGACGCGTTAACCGGAGGCTCGCCGCAGATTGAAATACTAAAGGCCCGGCCCAATGTGGAAGCCCTGGAGATTATCAAAAGGGCGACTATTCTGGTGCAGCCAAGCCGGTGCGAAGGGCTCGGACGCACTCTTCTCGAAGCGATGTCGTCTGCCGTCCCGGTAGTCGGTTCCGATGTGGGCGGAATACCTATGCTGGTGCACGACGGCGAAAATGGTTTTCTTTTCCCGGTGGGAGATTCGCGGGCGCTTGAAGTTCGGCTACGGCAATTGCTTGGAGACGGTGAACTGCGGCGGCGGATGGGCGAGTCGGGCTACGCCCGGGCGCACGGAGAACTGAACGAAGATACCTATGTCGCAGAGTTCGCGCGCATGGTTGCTGACGCGGTTGGCAAAAAAGGGGTTGGGCGTATTGGCGGCGTAACAGTTGGCATCACCCGGTGATGCCACAACCGAATGCTCAAAAGAGCCGGGTTCCGAGCAATTCGTGCAGCCTTTTTTCCGTCTCCTGCGCTTTGGTTTCCTGGCCCATAGCGCGATAAGCTTTCGTCAACTCGGAAAGCACGCCGGGATTTGGCGGATCAGCGGCGGCCTGCAGAATCTTTACTGCCTGCGCGGGAGCGCCTCCAAAGATGAGATTGTCGGCCTGCTGAGCCGCCAGTGTCTGCCGGCGAACCTGGAACATATTGAGCTTGTCTGCAAACAATTCCGCGGGGGTCAGGCGATCCAGCTTGGGAATCAGGTCGAGACGAAACTGTACTGCGAACAAAACCGAGAACACGCAACAGACGGCCGCGACCGTTGCGACAAGGATCCGGACGGGCCGCGCGGATCGGCAAAGCAGGAAGAGCAGCCCCAGCCCGATGACCGCCGAGCTCGATGTCATATACCGGTTCCCAAATCCGGGGCCGCCGTGCCATGTGAGGGGGAGGGACGCGATGAGGCCCACCTCAAGCGCGATTGCCGCAATCCAGGGCGCAAAGACCCGCGGAGCCTGCATCGCTCCCGCGATCAATCCAAGCAAGCCGATCAACGCCAGCGGCGTCCAGATAAACCAGCCATGTTCCGAGGAGAATAAGACATTCGGGATGAAGGGCGGGGGAAAAACAAAAAAGCTGGCTCCCTGAGGTACAGTCAAATACTTGCCGAACATAAATTTCCACTCGAGCATTTGCGGAACCCCGCAGAGAGCGATAACCGCGGCATAAACCACCCTTGACCGGATCCGGAGGGAAATCGCGCTCCAGCCAGCCATCAAGTCGCAAAGCAATGGCGCGCCCACGAAAAAAATATCCTGCCACCTCGCCAGCGAGACCGCCCCGGCAAGCAAACCAAGAATCGCCCAACTCCGCACGTCGGTTTGCTCCCGAACCCTCCACCACCATGCAAGGAAGACGCTCCCCGTCAGAAACGTAGCGGCATGGGACATCTCGGAAAATGCGTAATAGCCGACGCTGGTGCCGAAAAAGACGGCGAATGTTGTGGCTAAGGCGAGGATGTTGGCTCGCGCCGGCGAAACCCCGTCCCACGAACTCGCCGCCTCATAAAGGAAGGTAAAAAGCCCAATGAGTCCCAACCCGGTGAGCACCACGTTGGTCAGGCAGTAAGACAGAACAGCGTAATGAGAAAAGCCATCGGCGGGATTGCCGGCTATTGCGTCCACCACCGTGCCCGCGGCCAAAAACGGGATCGCCAGGATCGAGTAGCCGATCGGAAAAGGCGAGGTCCGGTGTCCGGTAATTGGGGAAATCGGCGTCACCAAATCCGCTGCCGGCCTCACTCTCAGGTATTCGGGCGCGAGGTCGAAACTCCCATGGAAAAGCAGGGCATGGCATACATCGAAGTACATCGGCGGATCGTCGCCGTCTATCTTCGCGAGCCTCCGGCCCGCCGGAGCCATCCAGTCTCCCACCACAAAAACCGCCGCCAGCAACACCATCCAGAAACTCAGAATCGCGTAAGAAGCGCGTGTTTGCGGCGCGGTGACCAAAAATCGCATAACGCTACCCGCGCCCCCACAACTTTACCGTCATCGGAACATAATGGAAAGGGTTTTGCCGTTCCATAAACGCATCGGTCGTCACTCGCCCGCACACTCGGTAAACGAGACTGAATACCGTCCACGAGATTTGTTTGCGACCAACCCCGCATCACGCCATAAGTTCGGGAGTGTCAATTTATGAAATCCTTTTCCGGACGATCGTGGTTTTTTGATAAGCCGGATTCGCCCCTGAAGCTCGATTACGCGGCAGCGGATTTGGCAGCCAGTGCCATTCGAGCGCATAAATATAGTATCCAATGCATTATTCAGGATGCCGATCTGGAATACGATCCGCGCGAATATCCGAAACTTCTCGGGCCACTGCTCAGCGGCGAAGGCGATCTGGTCTGTGGGGCGCGCTTTATGTCGGTGGGGTGAAACACCGGGTGATGAATCTGTTTTTCAGGAATTACCAACGCTCTGATTTCGTATTTTCTGTTTGCTAAAATCGACGCTATGTCTGCCAGTGTACCTATTGTCAAACACTTGCAGGATTGGTGCCGCGAAAGTCTGCGCGATTTGTGGTCCCCGCCCAAAGGGAACATTCCGGCTCTGGATGTCCTGCGGGCGCTGGCGATTATGATGGTCTTCTGTGGCCACTTCGCGGTGGACTTTCAGGCAACCGGCGCCGTTGACCGTTTCCCGCTGTTCTATTGGAGTTGGGCTGGAGTGGACCTTTTTTTCGTGCTGAGCGGTGCCCTCATTGGGGCTCAGCTATGGAAGGAACTTCAAAGGACCGAGAGCCTCAACATTGGTCGGTTTCTGCTGCGCCGTGGTTTGCGTATCTGGCCGCTCTACTTCAGTTTTGTAGCGTTTGGTGCGGCGGAAGTGTGGCTGAACGTGCCCGGACACGGTCGCGTTTGGCCCGATGTCTTTTGCGTATCGAACTACTTCCAGAACAATCAGGTCAGCGGCGGGTGGTCGCTTTCGACCGAAGAGCAGTTTTACATTCTGGCGCCTGTAGCGTTATGGGGGCTGAGCCGGATACTGAAGCTGCGAACGCTCTGGGTTGCGGGTGCCAGCGCTATGCTTGTTTGTATCCTTTCGCGCGCCTTTACGATCTCGCATTCCATCCTTAACGAGCAGGATCTCAGGCAGCAACTCTATTTCCCCATACATACTCACGCGGATGGCCTTGGCATGGGCGTCCTGATCGCATGGTGGTGGGTCTTCCTTCCGCACCGAGTTGCCTGGTTTCGCTGGCGGGGAATTGTGGCGGGATCCATGATCATCGGAGGCGCGCTGTTATATGCGCTCGACCGCCTGCTTTTCAATTACACGTCGCTAGCGTTGATTTTTGGCGCCGTGACTCTGCTGGGAGCCGGTCTTAGACGAACGCCCCAGCTTCTCAGATGGCGTGGATTCTATCCGATCAGCCGGCTTTCTTATGGCATATATCTTAACCACTTTGTTCTACTTAAGTGGCTCGCAAAGCCTCTGCTGCCATGGCGTGTGGCAGGCGGCAACACAGCGTTTTTCCTGTTGCTCATCCCGTCTTTTCTCGTGTGCATGTTATTCGCCACGTTCACTTTTCAGCTGATCGAATGGCCGTTCCTCAGGCTGCGCTCACGATGGCTCAGAACTTCGCGAACGGCTCGCGATAGCGAATCATCGAACGTAGGCGCGGTAGCTTGATGAGTTTCATACGCAAGCAATGCCAGGGAATCGGGATCGAGATGGGCGGTCCGCTCAATAAGGGTAAAGCCGCCAGCCCGCGGCCTTTTCGGCTGGCGTGTTCGCGCGCCGCTCGATGAGTGCCGGATCTGACTGAGAAACCACTTTCCCCTCCGCCGCGAGATACCCGCCTCAATAGCTCTCATCCGTCCCACTATCGGACCTGCCCCAGTTCATGCGCCATCGGGGTTCATGAGGTGCTTACGCCGTTGGATCTACTTAGCAGCGAAAGAGCCAAACAGGGCCGTGAGTAAGGCGCTGTAGCGCTTTCCCCTATGCCAATTCGGCGCCTAACTAACTAACTAAGTGTCCGGCTCGGACTAAACAGTCGTCGCGAGATGTCGACAGCTGTCCGGTAACTACGTCGCCGGCTTGAAATGAGCTTGAGAAGGCTGTTTAGAAACGGGGCTGTTTTGAGGGACCAGTGGCAGATCCGTCAATTCCGCAGAGGCGAGCCATGGCAGGAGCGCCATGATTGAAAATGACGGCATTTCCATCACGAGCCAGCCAATTACAAAGCCCCATTTCGATGCAATCCAATTGGACACCGCAACAGATGTGGAGTCGGAAAATGACATGAAGACAAGCGCTGTCAGCAACGCCGAAACCGCCCATGCCGGACGCCTCAGTCGCCAGTTCCGGATCAATACAGCCAACGGAAGAAGGACAATCGGCAGGTAACGCCCCCACGAGAGTGGAGAAGCCTGGAGCATCGCAACGACGAAGACCGAGTATTCGACATCCAACCGCACCGCCCGCGGGTCGCGGCGGTTCCAGCGCCAGAGAAAGAGCACCAGCGCTCCCGCAACGATCAGGAGCACAGCGGGCGCGATGATGTTTACATGCTCACCCCAGCTCATTCCCCTCGAAAAACTGGTGATCAGCCCCGCCAGCGAAAGATTGCCGGCTTTGGGGACGAAGCGCCGGGAGTTCTCGACCGCGACACTCAACCATTCCCTGAAAGTCTGTCCAACGGTCAGTTCGGCGGCCGCAAGGCTGAGCGCAGCGATCGTGGCAATGGCCGAGACGAACGCCCTCCGGGATCGGAAGGCGAAGTAGAGGACGAGGAGCGCCGGGAACGCATGAAGACACGCGGCCAGCCCAATTGCGCCACCCGCAATCCACGGTTTGTTACGGCGCAGCATCAGCCACCCTGCCGTGATCAAAGCGAACAGAATAATGCTGTCCTGGCCTGAGCGCAAGGTGGCATCTACGGGATACCAGGCAAAGACCAGCCCCAGCAGCACGCACATCTCCACAAAAGGCAGACGCGGGAACAACTCGCGAAGGATTGCCCTTTCCGTCACGTAGAGGAGCACGACGGAGAGGAAAAGAACAAAGAGAAAGCTGCCCCGCAAACCAAGAAAAAATACCGGAGCCGCCAGCGCGATCCCGAGGACTGGCGGGTGCCCCATCCCCGGGATCGGCGGCTCCGTCAACGTGTTCAGGTCACCCCGAACGACAGGTAGTTTCTCAAGAACCGACCGTCCTCTTATAGGCGCCGACAACTCGACGATTCCCATCTGGGGCGCGTCGCCGGGATATAGAGCAGCGTGCTTCAGAAACTGGCGCGCGGCGATGACGTCCTGCACGTAGTCTCTGGGATTGATATAGCCCGCTAACGCCGAAAAGGATACGTTTGCGCCGGCCGTCAAAAAAAGGAAGGCCAGCAAGGCGCGGTTGCCCAGCAATTGCCCGAGAAGTTCCCACGTATCCCGGGCACCCGGCATTCCAAATCGCGCCAACCTGAAAAGAGACCAGAGCAGCAGGATCGCAAAAAGGGCAAGCGTCGGACCGATTGCCAGAACAGCCCGCATTTCCACTCTTCCTACCATAAACCAAGCCCGGTAAAAGAGTAAGTCGACGTGCTCAATTACAATGACAGGGTGCATGAATAGTCCATCCTTGTCGATACTTATACCCCTGTACAATGAAGAAGAGTTCATCGCAGTTCTTCTGGACCGTGTTCTCGCCGCGCCGGTGCCCGATGGGATGGAGCGCGAGCTTATTGTCGTTGACGACGGCTCAAGCGATGGGTCTGCGGAGGCGGTGCAGGCTTTTATGGCGGCGCGGCCGGATGGCGGAATCAGGCTCATCCGCCACGAAAAGAATTGCGGCAAGGGTGCGGCCATCCGGACAGCCATTGCCTCGGCAACAGGGACCTACAGCATTATTCAGGATGCCGATCTTGAATACGACCCGCGCGAATATCCGAAACTTCTCGGACCTCTCCTCAGCGGAGACGCGGACGTGGTCTACGGTTCACGCTTTATGGCGGCGGGTGAAAGGAGGGTGCTGTATTACTGGCACTCGCTGGCGAATCATTTTCTGACTACCCTCTGCAATATTGTCTCGAACCTCAATCTCACGGACATGGAAACATGTTACAAAGCATTCCGCACATCGTTCGTAAAGACGATTCCAATTCAGAGCGATCGTTTCGGGATTGAACCTGAACTGACAGTCAAGTTCTCCCGCCGCAAGGCCCGAATCTATGAAACTTCGATAACCTATCACGGCCGCACATATGAGGAGGGAAAGAAGATCGGCGCGAAAGACGCGCTGGAAGCTCTGTGGGTAATACTGCGGTCCCGATTTACATCAAAAATTCATACTGACACCGGCCATGAGACCCTCGACGCGCTTTCGGTGGCGCCAAAATTCAACCGCTGGATGGCCGACACGATCACGCCATTTGCCGGACGAAGACTGTTGGAGATTGGTTCGGGAATGGGTAATCTCACGCGGCACCTTTGCGCCCGCAAAGACCTGTATCTGGCAACTGATATCAATCCGACGTATCTCGATCATCTGGGGAGGATGTTTCCGCATCGCCCCGCGGTCCACGTCTACAAACTCGACGCGTCGCAGCCGTCCGATTTCGCCGCGCTCAGGCAGAAGGTAGATACGGTTATTTGTCTGAACGTGCTTGAGCACATTGAAGACCACGTCGGTGTGTTGAAGTCCATTCTTACTGTGCTTGAACCTAACGGCCGGCTGATCCTGCTGATACCGAATGACCCCCGTGCGTACGGCACGGTGGATGAAGCATTGGGCCACTTTCGCCGCTATACACCCGAATCCCTCACGGCGGTACTCACGGAATCCGGTTACGTTATTGACGATATGCTCCGTTTCAATCGAATTTCGATGCCGGGATGGCGATTTACCGGTCAGGTAATGAAGTCTACGAGGGTATCGCCAGTGACCCTTCGCATATTCGATAAATTTGTATGGCTTTGGCGGAAAATCGATGCCAGTTTGCCGTGGGAGCCGACATCCATTATCGCGATTGCACGGCGGAGCGCATAACGTTCAGATTCGGAACACCAGGATTTCCATGTCTACGAGATCGCTCAGCGAAACCGGAGTGTCTTCCTGTGTAATCCGATATGCCCGATAACCGAATCCGCTCATGTACCGATCGAAGTCTTCGAGGGTCGCGCCCAGGTTGCGCAGTTCCCATGGCTTGATCTCGCAGATGATCCGCGGTCTTATGGACGTCTCCGAGAAGAGCGCACTGGCTCCCTTGAGAACAGGGTATTCGAAGCCCTCGACGTCGATCTTGATTACCCTGATCTTTTCCGGCGAGGAAACCCTTGCTTTGATGTATTCGTCGAGCCGCAATACCGGAACCTCGCGGGTCTCGGCAAAATGTTTTCCGGGCACCAGAGTCGCGTTTCTTGAATCTCTGTTTGGGTTATAGGCTATCGGAAGAATGCCGTCCGCATCGCCCAGCGCCACATTATTAAAAAATAGTGCAAGCCCTGGATTCAGTTCACGAAGCCTCTCCAGCCGGGCAAAACACTCAGATAGCGGCTCAAAGCCATGCACTTCACCGGAAGCTCCGACGCAGGAAGCCGCTACGGCGGAAATGTAGCCGACGTTGGCCCCCACGTCCAGTACGATATCGCCCGGCTTCAAATATCGTTTCAAGTAATCGCACAGGGTAATATCATATGATTGCGTGAGCATTGCGCGAAAATCGTCTTGATCGAGAAATGGCAAACAGACGTGTTCAAACTGAACGGTTCTGTTGATCGTTCGCACAACCGGGCGATCCGGGATTTTTATGAGGTTTCGATGAAGTTTGCCGGCCGCCCTGGTTGCGGTTAACGCCGCATGACGCCATAAGTTCGAGAGAGTCAATTTATGAAATCCTTTTCCGGACGATAGTACTTTTTTTGATAAGCCGGATTCGCCCCTGAAGCTCGATCACCCGGAAGCGGATTTGCGAGCCAGTGCTATTCCAGCGCATAAATACAGTATCCAATGCTGCGATGGTTAAGGGCACCATCGTTCCTCCCGCACATCTGGCGGGACGCGTGCGTTCGCGCGATGCTGGGATCGCGGCCCGGCTTGTGCGGGTAAGTATCAGCGTAGTGCGGGGCGCCCGATAGATGCTGAAACACCAGGCGGTTTCATGGATTAGTAAAAACCTGTTCGATGGCGTGACCTATAAAGTCCGGAGCGGCCTGAACAAGGGCTTGCGGCGCCGGGGAGAGTTAGGCTGGCTACCCTTCGAGTCAAACGACACACCGGACTGCGTTTGGAAGCAGCTGGATCTGGACGGGAAGGTCGTGTACGACATCGGCGCGTTTCATGGGTTGCTGACCATCTATTTCGCGCGGCGAGCAAAGTCGGTTGTGGCGTGGGATGCTCGAAATACGGGAGAGACAGCCCGCGCTCTTTCTTGAAATGCACGGCGCCGATCCGGAGGACAAGCGGGTGCGCGTGCGTGCCATCGTAGATCGACTATGGTCTCTCGGTAATCGCAGTATTCTTCACGTGGAGAGCGCTACCCGGATCACACTGGAGAATACGGCCGCCGCTGCGCAGGGCCACTTATACGTTCGATCCGATTAACCAGCCGCTGGCGTCGGGGGCTTGCCTACGATTGAGATCGAGCCGGACAGGCCGGAACGGGAGGATCGGCGGTGCCGGACAACGGCTTCCCGGCGGGCGATCCCGGGCGTCGGTCGATGAGTGCCGGATCTGACTGAGACACCAACTTTCCATCCGCCGCGAGATACTGAACGCAATACCAATGGCTTCCCTGGCGATCGTCAACCGTGACCTCGCAGGGTGAAGAGGATCCGCACGAAAAGATATTCACCTTACCCGAAGGTGCTGTGACCGAGATCTGCGTCTTCGCGGCTATGCCCTGTTTCACCTCCAGTGCCACCCTCCGGAATCTGCCCGGCGTGAGCCCGCCTGACCGGACGGCCGGCCATTGATGCGCCATGCCCATGCCGAAAAAGAAGCCGGTCCACTTGTATGCGCCGAGAGAGCCATTGGAGTTCTCACCGACCACGTAATTTGAATCGCTGTAAACGCCGCCTGTCGTATCTACAGGGTTTCCCCAGACCGATCCGTAGGCTCGATCTCCCCACGCTTTGGCCTCCGGCGTAGGGTTGGCTTCATAATAGACGCGCAGCGCCTGTGAGGCCTCCGCGGTGAGTATGCGCGCGGCGCGAATTGAACCCTGGTTCAATCCGCTGTTGCAGCCGGGTGTCCGCGCACTGAAAGTGGACCCCGGAGGAGGAACCGTTCCTGGCTCACAAGCCTGCATGATCCGTCCGTAATACAAACCCTGAGTAACCGGATCGTATCCGATGTCGTGGATCCAGGTCGCGGCCTCTGTGGCAAGCGCCGCATAGCTTGTAGAGATTACCGGATCGGCGATTTGCGAGGCGAACTTCATTGCGGTGATATGGACGCCGAGCATGAAAGGCTGTTGTCCAAAACCAGCCAGAACATAAGAGTAAGGGTGTGCACCCGCTTCCGTCGGACCATCCCAGGGGCGATTCAGCGTAATCTGCGACGGGCTGTTCCAGGTACAGGCCCAGTTTTTTTTCATCTGAGGATCGTCGTTACTGGCTGCGATGGTGGTGAGATAGTCGTTATTCTCGATAACGAAGGTTGCGCTCCCGGAATCTCCTGGCCAGAGCGCGGCCAGCGTAATCGTACCGTTGGTGTTGATACTGAACTGGAAGAATCCCGTATAGGGCGATCCATTACTGGTCCCGGTAATGACAATTTTGTTTCCGGGTACGAATCCGCCACCCGTGGCCGTGGCGGATCCGTTGACCACGCTGATTGTGCCGCCGGCAATTCCAAAACATATAGTGGACGGAATATTGTTCCCGGTGGCGACAGCGCTGCCATTGGTTACATTGAGAGGGACACTGCCGTTGTTCCAGATGAAGCCGTTGGCCCACGAGTTGTCCGCGCCTTTACATTTCTGATCGCGAAGGAGCAGTTGGCTCAGTTGGGTCTGCCAGTTCGCCTGTTGTACCGGATCCGGATCGAACTCCGCCGCCAGCGTCAGCCATGCCCCCAGGTAGCCTGAATCGCGGGTATCCCAGGCGTTGCATCCGCTGCCGCCGATCGATCCACTTCTCGCCAGGCCCCGAAGGTCGTCCCACGAAGGGCGGTTGGGATCGGCGATATCCAGAATGGCGGCGGCAAATCCTCCGATAACGCCGCCCCCGATCAACAACGGGATGTTTCCCGAATCACCACCAGCTATCTGCGGCGATTTGACGAAATTGTCGCCAAAAACCCGCGCCGCCTGCAGGGCCGGCGTCCACCCGGAGCGGTAGTAGAGAGCCCTGTGCGCGAGATCTTCACCGTAAAAATTGGGCCCGAAGGCGCTGGTATAGCCGTAACCATTCATGACGCTGTACTGCTTTGAACTCTGGAGAGTTCCGTCGAGACTGGCGATGTCGTGTCCCCCATACAAGTAAACAGCCGTGTCGGATTCACATCCGGAAGTCTGAAAGTAGGTTTGAGCGTCCGACCCATCCGCGGGCCGAGTGTAATGCAGTGTAATTTGAACGAAGTCCGCCTGGATAATGGAGTAGGTAAAAGCACCTGCATCGGCATCGCCCGGATAAGGGCGGGCGAGTGCCAGATGAGTCAGGTCCGCGACCGAAGCGATGTATGCCGAAAAGACGAACGGCGAACCACCATGAGTTGCCGATATTCGAACCAGATAACTAGCCAGCACGTTGTTGGCGGTACTCCAGTTGGTCCCGGACCCGGTCACCAAAGTTGAGCCCGGGGTCATCTGGACGGAGCCGCCCGCATAGACCGCATTACCATTCTGGCCAGGTCCCGCGGGGCAAACACTGGACAGAAAACTGGTTCCCGACCCCGTCACTTTCATCTGTCCCACACTTGTTCCGGTTGGCCAGGCCTGCGCCGCTACCCGATAGCCGTCAACGGGGCTGCTCTGCCCGCGGCCGTCGTAGCAGACGGTCAGCGTCGCGGGTCCTTTGGTAGCCGAGGCGCCGCAGATCCGCACTTCTTCACGGGGAAAAGCACCCAGCAGGATTCTCGCCGGGAGGCTGGACAGATCGAGCGGTGAAGCGTCGGCGACTGAAATAGTGGAGGCGACCGCACTGGCGACTGGGCTTGAAAGCTTTGCGCCTGGAGCCCCCGCGATGCCCAAACCATTAAAGACGTATGTGACGGTACCGGGCCCGGCGGTGTCCCATGATGGAGGGTTGAGTCCTTGCGCATTGTAAGCCGCTATCCGCAAATTAGTAGCGGTCATGGCGCGCTCATCCGCATAGCCCCAGGGATTTTTGCCAAATGCGATCATGGGACCGAAAATCTTGTCGACATTGGGATCCGCGTTAACAACCACGCCATTGTCATCGGTTGCCACGGCTCCCACCTCCAGACTGGCCATAGCAGTGTTCGCCGCCGCGTCGGTGACCTGCAGAGAAAAATCATAGGTTCCGAAGATGAGGCCGTCAAGTGTAGGTGCTGCCGTGTTCTGGTTGGTCCATATGACGGTCGAAGGTCCGTTTGATTCCAGCCAGGCATAGGAAACTGCGGAACTTGCATCGGCGAGCGAATAGCTGGCCGAGCCGTCCAGCTGCGCCGGGTAGCCGGCGCGCAACGATACCCAGTTGGACCATGCCGGCGCCCCGAGCGTTTTCGGATTGGCGACTGCAACCTGATTGGGCGTCGCCATATACGACAGGCCGGAGCCAGAGGCATTGTGATTGTTTCCGCTGGAATCTCTCAGATTGCCGTCGAATTTCAACTCGGTCCAGTTTCCTCCATCCGCGGTGGTGGGTGGCCTGGCCCCCAGGGGCACCAGCGTCGTAGATACCCGCAGAAAGCCCAGCGCGGCCGACGCTCCGGGACCCACTGTTCCTCCGCTGTAAGGGTGCGGCCCCAACTGAGTGATGTTCAGGACCTGACTCGTATATCCCGTTCCGTCGTAGTTCCAGATCTCACAAGTGAAAAGCATGGCCGGGACGTTCTTTTGCACTCGCACCAAGGCGTTAGTGAGTCCCGTGGCGCTCACAAAACAAGGCTGTTGCTGAGAAACCTGATCCAGCGTTTCCGTTTCCACCGTGCCTTCCGGATAAATTCTGGCAATGCTCCCGGTACCCAACAGGTCAAACAGCATTGCGCTATAGTTTCCCGCGGACGGCGGCGTCCAGTTATGAATCTGGAATTCGATGCGCCACGATTGATTCGGGGATAATAGAGGATCGGAAACCGAGATAGCCGATGAACTGTTCAGCACCAGCGACTGCCCGGCGAATGCCATCAGCGGAAAGAAAATCGCAAGTGGGCTGAGGTAAAGTACCGGACGTGACATACCCGATTTTACCCCACGATTGGAAGTGTACTCAATTACACAGAGTCAGCGCCGGCTTGCTGTCCATCGGCGGCTCGATTCGGCGGCTTCTCGCGTCATCCGAACTCTGTTACACTGCCTGTCAGTCGGGGCGTTATGATCGCGTGGTGGCCCCATCTTCCCTGGCCGGTCGGGCCTCGCCTGGCAATGACAGCCGGCATCCACCTGCGCGGCATACAGAATGATTCGTGTTTATTTGCGGCGCCTCTACAGGCTGGCGTTCCCGTTATTAATTGGCCGAAAACAGTTCAAGCTCTTTCTGAACGCCACGCTGGGCGATATCAATCTCCGGATGCTTTCGCTTGCGTCCGAAGTGGATTATTTCGCCGCGTTTGTCCGGCCCGTGGCAGTCAAAGCGCCGTTCGGCAAGTCGATGCTGGTTCTGGCGCCGCATCAGGATGACGAGGCGATAGGGTGCGGCGGCGCATTGGTCCTGCAGGTGCGCACCGGAAACGCCGCTGCTGTTGTCATGCTGCAGGATGGCGCGGACGAACATGAAGAAATGGGAATGTCGCGGCAGAGGCTGATTGAACTGAGAAACGGAGAATCCCGCAAGGCGGCGGCGGCGATCGGTGTTGATCCTCCTGTGTTTCTCGATCACGCAAAACTGGCTGACAGCGTGCCGCAAGCCTCCGAGCAAGTGCGCCACATCATCATCGAGCGCAAGGCCGACGCGGTATTCGTGCCCTTTGTCCTCGATGCCCACCCCGACCATCGTTCCGCTAACTATATCCTTGCCGAGGCATTGAAAAGCGTGCCGTGGAATGTTCGGGTCTTCGGCTATGAAGTCTGGGGATTATGCATCCCGAATATCGTGGTGGTAATCGACGCGGCGATTGAAGACAAGATGCGGATGTTGTCCTGCTTCACCTGGGCGAACAGAGCGATCGACTACGTGCAAAGCACGCGTGGTTTGAACATGTATCATTCGAAAATGCTGGGCGCGGGCGAATGCCGCTACGCGGAACGGTTCTTCGAACTCCCGCGAAAAGAGTACATCGATCTGGTGGAGCGGATCCGGGCCGCCGGTTCGCCGCCGGTTCTTTAAAAATCCATGATTTCAATTCAGGTTTTGGAGGGCCGGAAAGCCCTCGAGACGATTGCTCCGGAATGGGACCGGCTGGTGGAAGGCTCATTTAGCGCCGCCTTCTCGCAATCCGCGTGGCATCTGGCCTGGATCGACGCCTACGCTCCTGAAAACATTGCGGTGATTACGGCGCGGGAAGGAGACCGTCTGATTGGCGTGCTTCCCTTGTCGCGCACACGGACAGACGCCAGGGGTTTGTACTTTCGACAAGTTACCCCGATAGCCCGCGGGGACTACCAGCCGCCGGTAGTAGTTCCGGAATACGCCGCGGAAGCATTGCCCGCAATGCTGGACGCTGCCGTGCGCCACTACGGGCGCCACGGTACCTACTCCTGGCCCAATGTTCCGAGGACGGACCCCTCGCTCGAACTACTCCGAGATTACTTCAGGTCGCGCCGGATGCCGTGGGTTGAGTCGACCGAACTGGCCCCGCGTCTGCGTCTGGACGGCAGGGATTTCCCATCCGTTGAAAAGGACTGGGCTTCAAGCCACAGGAGGGATGTCCAGCGGCAACGGAAACGGCTTGGCGCCGAAAAAGGTCCTGTTTCGCTCTGGCAACCGTCAAGCATTGAGGAAGCCGAGCCGGTGCTTGCCGAGTTCTTCCGCGTGCATGACGAAAAATGGCTTTCGCAGGGCTACCCCGGCATGTTCCAGAATGCCGGGCAACAGGCTCATTTCCGAGCGATTCTCCGCCATCTTTGGGGCAGGGGTCTCCATTTTTCAACCGTTCGCTGCGGCGATATCGACGTCAGTTACCAGTTCGGATTTTTTTCCGGGAAATGGCTGCAATGGTATCGGCCGTCGTATCGCACCGAATTCGGCGTCTATTCGCCCAGCAAGATCCATATCCTCCTGGTCGTTGAAGAGGCGTGCCGGCAGGACTGGAACGGAGTCGATTTTCTGCTCGGCGAAGAGCCGTATAAGAACCTGTGGGCGAACGATTCGATGGAGGTGGTCAGCTTTCACGCCGGCTTTCACGAGTGGTCGCCGTCGTATTTCTGGTTTACCCGCGGCAAACCGTACGTGAAACAGAAGTTGATGCGCGACTATGTCCGGGCGAAAACCTGGTGGCAAAAGTGGAGAAAGAAGGCCTGACTGCCGCTTCGGTCAGCTCCAGGATTCGGCTGCAAACCGCTGCCACCGTTCCCCATCGAGTCCGCTGAGAGCAGCTTCTCCCAGACGGACGGTATTGAGCAGATCGGGATTGCGGGAATGGATCAGGGCACTCGATCCGGGGTGCCGGAAAAGGCAATGATTCCGCGTGAGGGTGGTGAGATAGTCCGGCCGGGACGGTCCTTTGACGATGGCACATCCCTGGTCGAGGGCATCGGCGAAGAGAGTCTGTAAAACAGGTTCAAAGTGATCCGCGCGGCGGGTGCCGAGTTGAAGAAGATAGGCAGTGCCGTGGTTCTTCGCGAAGTAAGCCAGCCATCCGCACCTCGCCCCGGCCGAATCGTACACAATCAGGGCCCGGAAATTTCCGAAGGCTGGTGCCCCGGCCGCCTGTGCGGTCAGCCAGGCGAAGGATGCCGGATCGTACCGGGGCTTCAGCGGTTCGCGCCAGCCGATTTCGTGAATGCACGACAAAAGCTCTTCCGCTGACGCGGGCCGGCAGGAAAAGGCCGGTTGTCTTACCAGGAACATCGGCAGGCGCGCGACCAGAACGTCCGCCGGTATAGTGACCAGGGCCGCTACGCGGCGCAGTATTTTCCCCTTCCCGCCCATCCGGGAAAGATAGTCGCGGCCGGTTGCAAAAGGGCGCAGAATCCTCATCCAGTGCAGCGAATAAAAAGGAGCCGGGAGGCTGCCGCACGCTTTATGAAACAGGTGCACCGGGTCGGAGGCGCCGTCGACCCAGGTCATATCCTGGGGACCTCCGAAACATCGGCGGAGCAACTGGATTGCCGCAGGGCTACGGCGGTGATCGGGATCTACCATGAACTGGGTGAGTGTGGCGGCGACAATGTTTTCCCCCCGGAACTCCATGGGGCGTGGAACCACTCCCAGTGCCGCGATCACCTTTCCGTCTTCAAGGCAAACCAGCGAGGGAATTTCCTGCGTGGCCCATGGGTTGCCGAGCAGTATTTCACAGAAATACCTGGCCAAAGCCGCGTCGGGCTGCTTCGATTGTCCACGCATGGCGCGCAAATATAGAGTTGCAGTAGCGTCTGCGAATTCCTCGCTGAACGGGCGGATCTCGGTCATAAGTTGCGTGTGCTTATTGCAGCATAAGGGAAGCAGGGCTTGTAGAGTAAAGGATTGAGAGTTTCCGAAGCGCTTCGAATCATGCAGGGAGCCCCGCCTGACGCCACACCGTTTGCCGCACTGCTCGCCTGCGGCTGCGCGCCGCTGCATCTGAAAACACTGTTGCAAGCGCATTTACAGCAGAGGCTTTCGCAACGGCGCGTGATCGTGCTTGAAGGGCTTTATGGGGATCTGCCCGGAACCCTGGAGCGGGCCTCGAGCCAGCCGCTCGATGCCGTAGCACTCGTTCTGGAGTGGTCCGACCTGGACGCTCGTCTGGGCTACCGCTCAGCCGGACGGTGGAGCCTCGCCGCGACCAACGACATTCTGAAATGCGTTGCAACTGCGTTCGAAAGGATAGGCGACGCGATCGGGAGGCTGGACCGGAGCGTACCCATCGCTCTCTCGCTGCCCGCGTTGCCGTTGCCGCCGATGTTTCACACCAACCTGACGCAGGCATCGGAGGCGGAGCTGGAGCTGGACAGTCAACTCGCGATGTTTGCTTCGCGGATGGCGCGGCTGGGAGGTCTGGCCGTGGTGAGCGCGAAGCGCCTGGCGGAGGAATCCGCTCCGGCCGGGCGATTCGACCTGAAGTCGGACTTGTCGATCGGGTTTCCATACACGGTAGCGCACGCCGATGCGCTCACGGCGGCGTGCGCGCGTCTGTTGGTTCCCCCATCGCCCAGGAAGGGTGTCATCACGGATCTGGACGACACCCTTTGGAACGGCCTTGTGGGAGAAATCGGGGCGCAGGGCGTCAGCTGGGAGCTGGGCCGGCATAATCATCTGCACGCGCTCTATCAGAACTTGCTGTCCTCCCTCGCCGAGCAGGGGATATTGGTGGCGGTGGCCAGTAAGAATGACCCGGAGGTGGTGAAGAGGGCCATCAGCCGGACCGATCTGCTGCTGCCGGCTGAACGGGTATTTCCATTCGAGGTGCACTGGCAGGCGAAATCCGGATCGGTGGCGCGGATTCTGGAGGCGTGGAATATCGCGGCTGGCGATGTGATTTTTGTTGACGACAGTCCCATGGAACTGGCCGAGGTGGAAGCCGCGCATCCAGGAATTGAGTGTGTGCAGTTTCCGCGCGGCGACTATCCCGCGGGTCTCGAAATGTTGCGCCGGATCCGCGATCTGTGCGGAAGGGCGCGCCTCACCGGCGAGGATACTTTGCGTCTGGACAGCATCCGGCAGGGGCTACAGTTCCGGAGGATGGCCGAAGAGGGCGCGGTGTCCGAGAGTTTTCTTGAGCAGGCGGGTGCCGTGGTGACTTTCGATTTTGCGCCGTCGCCCGAAGATACCCGCGTTCTGGATCTGGTGAACAAGACCAACCAGTTCAACCTGAACGGCATCCGCCGGACGGATGCGGACTGGCAGGCCGGGAACCGAATGCAGGAGGCGCTGATCGCCGTGGTGAGTTACGAGGATAAGTTCGGGCCGTTGGGCAAAATCGCTGTGATTCAGGGCCGCAGGAGCGGCACCACCCTGCAGGTGAAAACGTGGGTGATGAGTTGCCGGGCGTTTTCCCGGCGCGTGGAATACCAATGCCTGCGCGTTCTGTTCGAACGCTATGGCCTGACTGAGATTGGGTTCGATTTTTTGGCTACTTCAAGGAACGGTCCGTTGCAGGAGTTTTTCGCCAGCCTTTTGGGCGCCAAACCCACCGGCTCCGTGACTTTATCGCGGATCGAGTTCGAATCGCGATGTCCGGCTCTGTTTCAGCGCCGGATAGTAGCCGGGGATGGCCAGGGGGAGAAAACATGGACGACTTGAGCATGAGCGCGAGGCTCGTGAGTTGTTTTCAGGTGGTGTTTCCGAACTTGCCGGCGGATGAAATTCCGGCTGCGCAACAGGACTCGATTGAAAGCTGGGACTCAGTAGCCGGCATTACACTGATCACCGTGATTGAAGACGAATTCGGAGTGACTCTTGATCTCGAGCGCCTGGCGGAATTGACGTCATTCGCGGCAATTCTGGCAGATTTGAAGGCCGTGCATTCGGAAGCCAAATGAAACCAGGCTACAATCGACTTGGCTGCCGGGGGAATTTCTAACAATTAATGGCACTCAAGGACATCCGGTTCCTTCCGGCGAAGGCCAGACACGCGCTCAAAAGGGGCCTGAAGCGAACGGCCAGGGCGATCGGATATGACATCGTCCGGTATCATTCGGATCCGATAGCCCGGCGCGCACATCCCCAGGACTTTACTCCCCACCACATTTCAATCCTTTCTGAAGTGGGCCCATATACCCTGACCTCGCCGGAGCGTATTTTTTCGCTGATCGAGGCCGTTACTCATGTGGCCCGGCAGAATATTCCCGGGGCCATTGTAGAGTGCGGCGTCTGGCGCGGTGGAAGTATGATGGCGACCGCGCTCACGCTGCGCAGCATGAACCGCTCAGACCGCGACTTGTATCTGTTTGACACTTTTGAGGGAATGACCCGGCCCCAGGACGTGGATATCCATGCCAGTGGACAAGCCGCGATGACGGAGTTCGTCGAGGAGCAAAGGGGCGAGGATAGCTCGGCCGTTTGTTATGCTTCGCTCGACGAGGTCAAATCCGCAATGGCGCGGACGGGATACGATCCGGCTCGCGTACACTTCATCCGGGGCAAGGTCGAAGAGACGATTCCCTCGCAAGCTCCCGAATCGATCGCGCTGCTGCGTCTCGATACCGACTGGTACGAGTCCACGCGCCATGAGCTCGAACATCTTTACCCGCGCCTGTCGCCCGGAGGTATTCTCATCATCGACGATTACGGGGACTGGCAGGGAGCGCGAAAGGCGACCGATGAATTCCTGGCGAATCATGCGCCTGGCCTTTTCCTCAGCCGCATTGACGACACAGGCCGTCTTGCGGTCAAGCCATAGCGGATTCAAGGCGCGATGGCTGCAGTCTTGATTACGATTGCGTGCCCGTTCAGATTATGCAGCACCAGTCGATCGGTCTGGCCCACCTGTTCATTTACATACCTCGTGATGCCCTCGCATGCGCTGAATCCGTAGTCGTCGTAAACCACGATGCCGCCGGGGACCATGCGATCCCAAACCCAGGCCATCACGTCCCGCGCGGAGGCGTAGACGTCCACGTCGATGTGGCACAGTCTGAATCGCGCCCCAGGGTCGACCAGGTGGGCGGTTTCGTCAGGGAAAATGCCTTTTAATATGCGTACATTTTCCAGCTTCAAAGTTCGAACCAGATCTTCGACGACAGTTTGCGACGTATCGGCATGTTCGCCGCCCTTATAGATCGTGTCGTGCGAGCCGGCCTTTACAACGCCTTCGAATGTATCGCACAAATAGACAGGATCTTTCGTTTCCGCAAGTTGAGCCCGCTTTGCCATCAAAGCACCGGTTCCCCCTCGCCAGACGCCGACCTCGATTATTCCGCCACCCAGTTTTTCTGTCTGGCCGCAGAGTTCCCAAAGTTCCCAACAACGATAGATATCGACAAGCGTATTGGGCCGAATCGATTTATATGCGGCTAAGAACCCGGAATCCGAATTCCAGGGCGCATAATTCGCGAAAGGGTAGACATAGTCGTATTCCGATCTGCCCGTCGGCAAATGTGCGAGTTTGAAGCCGAATTTCCCAAGTGCCCGCTGCAGGGCGTTCTTTAGTAATGTCATTATGGATCTCTTATGGAACAGCCTGCATGGGTTTTTCTTTGCCTTTTCTGAGAGTCGAAAGAAAGGTCGTATAGCGCACGATTCGCCCCCGGAATAACGAAAGGATGAAACCCGCATACACCAGCCCGCCCGCGGCCACCTCCAGAGGAAGACTAAGTTGCGGGGACAAGCGCAGAGATGACAACTGGCGGTTGAGTACCCACAATGCGAGACACATGACGGCCGAGCCGGCGACCGCCGGCAGCAGCGCGGCGGCATACCGGCGGACCGGTAAGTGTATATTGCGCAAAAGGATGATCAAAAGCGGAAGAACGGTGATCGGAGATAACAGGATCCACGCCGCCGCCACCCCGTTCGGGCCTTTCCACCGAGCGGCAACTATAAAAGCCGTGATCATGACCGCGAAATTCACGATGGAGATCCGCATGGTGAATCGGGTTAAGCGCTGGGAGACGAGGACCTGCTCCGCCAGAACACCCAGCACGCGCACGATCATGAAAAGCCCCAGCCATTGCAGGGGCGCCGTGGCCGCGATCCACTTGGGCCCTAATACGACCTGGACCGCCTGCGGCGCCACGATCACCAGACCCAGCATCAGAGGCATCACGGAAAGACTGAGGAACTCGGCGATGATCAGATAGTAGCGCCGGACGAGGGGCACGTCGTCCATCACATTGGCAAACAATGGCGATGCGGTCCGCATGATCAAACTGCTGATCTTTTCGGCCGGAGCACTCGCCAGATTCATCGCCATGCGGTAGGTTCCCAGTGCCGACTCGCCCAGGAACCGGCCGACAATAATTGAATCCGCCATTCCACACGCGGCCGACGTAACGCGGCTAACGGCAACGTGACGCCCCATTTCGACAGGTCTTCGAATGTCCGCCCACCGGGGCCACGCGAAACTTACCGGCTTCCAGTAACACATCAGGACCGTGGCCGCTATCTTCCCCGCAAAACCGCCAGCCCATAATGACCAGAACTTCCACCCCGCTAATGCCGCCAGAACAGTCACGATCGACTGCACGAAAACTGTCAGAGCATCCAGCAGTGAAAGCCTCCTGTAATCCATGTCGCGCTGCAACAGACCGAACGGCACTGCCTGAATTCCCGTAACCAGGAAACCAATGTTGTTGGCGGCAAAAAACAGGACATGGTCGCTCCGGAAAAACAAAGCGAGCAAGGGGGAAGCCAGTACAGACAGAAAAAAAATCCCGGTGCACAAGAGCATCGAGAACAGGTGCAACTGCCCCAGTGTCTTGCGATCAAGCTCCGGCATGTGGAGTACCGCAGTCCCGATTCCAAACTCAGCCAGGACACCTGTGATGCTGGTAAAAATACCTGCGATTTCCGCGATTCCTACGTCGGCCGGGAAGAGAATCCGGGCGACGGCAACCGTGGACCCCCAGGTAAGAATTTGAGTCGCCCATTTGGCTCCGGCTGTCCAGGCAAGCCCGCCGGCAAACCTGACATCCAGTCTTCGTTGTTCCTCATGCTGATCCGGGCTCACAAAACCATCTGCTCACAAACTGGATTCGGACACAGCGCGGACTCGAACCGCCGATCTGAGCTCCGCATTCAGCACTGGTTAACATGATACCCATGCGTCGCGGGCTGCCGTATAACCGGCGGGTCTGTCCTCGAAAGATCGTGCGTGGGATCTCGGGTTTCGAGGGGCTGCCGCCAAAACTGTCTGCGCTGCCGGGTTGGTAAAAAAGCTCGCCTGAATTCGGACGAAGCATCCGCAGTTAGATGGGCGCCAACTTCCGCGAAAAAGATCGCCATGGCTCCGGGAGTTGTCTCGGGAGTAAACCGGACTTTCAGAGGCAGTCCCTGTGATAGTCCCTGTAGTGGCGCAGATCACTCTGATTCAGTGATCTGCAAGTGATTGAAAACAGTGGTGAGCGCGGTAGGAATCGAACCTACAACCTACTGATTAAGAGTCAGTTGCTCTGCCAGTTGAGCTACGCGCCCGAAGTTCCGATTCTAGCAAACCAAAGCACTCGCCATCGGAGGATTTTACCCGTATGCTGGTGGGCGGGCTTATGCACCTTCTTCCTACCCACGATGAGATGCTCCGCATCCTGCGCGATACCGGCGCTCTACGCCAGGGCCACTTCATCTATCCGAATGGCCTCCACTCCGACGAATACCTGCAGATTCCCGTCGCCATGCGCCACTATCAGCAGGCGAAGATGCTTAGCGTCGCTCTGAGCCGGCACCTGCGCGCCGATCCCGAAATTCGCGCCCTCATTCCCGAATTGTCCATTGTGGCTCCCGCCACCGGCGGTCTACCGGTAGCCTATGGAGTCTGCGAAGCTCTGCAGGCAAAGCAGGTTTATTGGGCCGAACGGGAAGACGAACAGCACCCTCTGCGCTTTCGCCAATACATCGCCCCCAACCCCGGTGAGCCCGTCATACTAGTCGACGACATCCTCCGTTCCGGCACCAAGCTCACCGAAATGAAGGCTCTTCTCGAAAGCTACGGGGCCAGAGTTCTGGCACTCGCCGTCGTAATTTACCAGCCCACCCCACACACCGCGGACTTCGGAGGCTTGCCGATTAAATATCTCGCCCGCTTCGACGCCAGCTACTACGCCGATAAAGAGAGTTGCGCCCTGTGCCGCAGTTCGCAATCTCCCGAGCCTGTATGGGTTTAGCAATACAAATGAAACACAATTAGACCAGGAATTCCGAGTTGTTTCATACAGATATGCGAGATCAGAATACCCTGCTTAAATTGAGTGCAGCACGATGGATACCGGTCGCAGTTAGGAAGATTACGTACATCGGCACCCGTTTTTCCACAGCCTTTTCCACGCCCATTGTCGAAAAACCGGGAGGCCACTCCTGAAGCTGACCGCAATAGATTGGTCAATCATCGCCGGGTATTTTCTCTTCAATATTTTGATCGGCTTTTACTACAAAAGCCGTGCGGGTTCCAACATAAGCGAATTCTTCCTGTCCGGCCGCAATGTCCCGTGGTGGCTGGCCGGAACTTCCATGGTTGCCACCACCTTCGCCGCCGATACGCCCCTCGTCGTAACCGGTCTGGTAGCGCGCAACGGCATCGCGGGCAACTGGCTTTGGTGGAACATGGTCGCCAGCGGAATGCTGACCGTGTTCCTCTTCGCCCGGCTCTGGCGCCGCTCCGGAGTCACCACGGATATCGAACTGGCCGAACTCCGCTACTCCGGCAAACCGGCAGCCTTCCTCCGCGGCTTCCGCTCCATTTACCTCGGTGTGGTGATGAACTGCATCATCCTCGGCTGGGTAAATCTGGCTATGGTCAAGATCCTGATGCTGGTGCTCGGCATCTCCAAAGACAACGCCCTCTGGATAGTCATCGCCATCATCGCCCTCACTTCATTCGTCTCGACCCTCTCCGGCCTCTGGGGCGTCCTCGTCACCGACCTCTTCCAGTTCGCCATCAAAATGACGATGGTGATCGTGCTCGCCGTTGCCGCGGTTCACGCCGTCGGCGGCATCGATGCCATGAAGATGAAACTCGGCGGCGAAGGCAGCGCGTTCCTCAGCTTCGTCCCCCAGCTCAATTCGATCTGGATGCCCGCCATGACGTTCTTCGTCTACATCGCCGTCAACTGGTGGGCCACCTGGTATCCCGGCGCCGAACCCGGCGGCGGCGGCTACGTCGCGCAACGTATGTTCAGCGCGAAAGACGAGCGCAATTCACTGCTTGCCACCCTCTGGTTCAACATCGCCCACTACGCTCTTCGCCCCTGGCCCTGGGTAATTGTCGGCATGGCGTCCGTAATTCTTTACCCTCACCTGGCCGATCCCGAAACCGGCTACATCAAAGTCATGATCGACTACCTGCCGGCCTACCTGCGGGGCCTCATGGTTGCCGCCTTCGCCGCGGCTTTCATGTCGACCGTCGGGACTCAGCTCAACTGGGGCGCCAGTTATCTCGTGAATGATTTCTACCGCCGTTTCCTGCAACCGGGCCAGCCTGATCGCCACTATGTCCACGCCTCGCAGGTCGCCACCGTTCTGCTGACCGTGATCTCCGCCGTCATCACGCACTATATGGATTCCATCGCCGGTGCATGGAAACTGCTGATCATCACCGGCGCCGGCACCGGCCTCGTCCTCATCCTCCGCTGGTACTGGTGGCGTATCAACGCCTGGAGCGAAGTGTCTTCCATGGCCGCGGCTTTCGGCTGCTCCATCGCCCTCCAGACTGTCTTCCACCTCGACAGCGACAAGCCGCTCGACTTTGCCTGGATTATCCTCATCACCGTGGCGTTCACAACAGTCGTCTGGATTTCGGTCACGTTTCTCACCGCTCCCGAGACCGACGCCACGCTGCTCGGCTTTTACCGCCGCGTCCATCCATCCCCCGCTGGATGGGAACGGATCGCAGCTCTCGCACCCGACATTCCCCGCGCGCACGACCTCGTCTGGAACCTGGCTGACTGGCTCTGCGGCTGCGCCCTTATCTACGGCGCGCTGTTTGGAATCGGTAAGATCATCCTGAAGGATTATGGGGAAGGGATCGCCTTTATCGGCATCGCTCTCGTCGCCGGCGCTTTCATCTTTTTCGATCTTTCGCGCCGCGGCTGGGCCTCGGTAATGGAATAGATAGGAGTTACTATGTTTTCCCGCTATGCTTTGATTTTTGTTATGTCAGTTGGCTGCCTCGCTCAGAATGCCGGCCAGACTGACAAAGCTCCGGAAATTCTCGCACCGTATTACCCCACCCCACAAACCATCGTGTCCGACATGCTCGATCTGGCCGACCTCCGTCCCGGCGAAAAAATGTTCGACCTCGGCAGTGGCGATGGCCGGATCGTAATCATGGCTGCGCAGAAGTATCATGCCGACGCCACCGGCGTTGAGCTCGATGACGACCTCGCTGCTCAAAGCGAAGCAAAGATCCGTCAGCTCGGCCTCGAAAAAACCGCCCGCATCATCCACGGCGACATGCTGAAGCAGGATTACTCGTCCGCCAACGTCGTCACGGTTTATCTGCTACCCGAATCCAATCTGAAAGTGCGCCCCGTGCTCGATCCCCAATTAAAGAAGGGCACGCGCATCGTCGCTCACGACTTCGAAATCGGTGGCTGGAAGCCTGCAAAGACCGTCACCATCGCCGACGATGGCGAAGGACGCAGTCACATGCTGTATCTCTATATCATCAAGTGAAAATCGGCATAACGTGCTATCCCACATACGGCGGCAGCGGCATCGTCGCCACTGAGCTCGGTCTTGAGCTGGCGGCTCGCGGCCATCACGTTCATTTCATTACTTATGCCAACCCCATCCGCCTCGACCCTGGTCTGCCGCGAATTCACTATCACGAAGTCGAGGTCTCGAACTACCCGCTTTTTCAATACCCGCCTTACTGCCTGGCGCTCGCTTCTCAGATGGCTGAAGTCGCCGAGAGTTATCAGCTCGATCTTCTGCACGTTCACTATGCGATTCCGCACTCCATCGCCGCGCTGCTCGCGAAGCAGATGACCGCGCCGCGCCGCCGTCTGCCTTTCATCACGACGCTGCACGGCACCGATATCACGCTCGTCGGTGTCGACCCCTCTTACTTCGCCATCACGAAGTTCTCTATCGAACAATCGGACGGCATCACCGCCATCAGTCACGATCTGCGCAACGACACACTCTCCACCTTCTCCGTCCCCAACGAAATTCGCGTCATCCACAACTTCGTCAATTGCGACACCTACCATCCGGACCCCAATCGGGGCACCGAAAAGCTGTTGATTCACCTCTCGAACTTCCGGCCCGTAAAGCGCGTGCTCGATTGCATCCGCATTTTTGCTGAAGTCCGCAAACACACCCGCGCCCGTCTGCTGATGGTCGGCGATGGGCCTGACCGCGGACCCGCCGAGCGACTGGCGTCCTCCCTCGGCGTCCGCGAAGATGTAGATTTCCTGGGCAAGCAGGACCACGTGGAACGCCTGATCCGCCTCGCGCATGTTGTGCTCATGCCGAGTGAGATGGAATCGTTCGGTCTGGCCGCACTCGAAGGCATGGCGTGCGGTGTTCCGCCGGTCGCAACGCGCGTCGGCGGCGTACCGGAGTTAGTCACCCATGGCGTCGACGGATTTCTGGCTCAGCCGGGCGACATCGATTCCCTCGCCGGTTACGTGACCCAGCTCATAACCGATGACGCCCTGCACGCGAAAATGGCCGCCGCCGCTCGTGAAACCGCAGTGACCCGCTTTTCTACCGCTGAACTCATCCCGCAGTACGAAGCCTATTACGAGGCGGTATTGAATCGGTAAAGCGCGAAAGGCAACGTCAGCTTGTACTGGAATTAAAAAACAAATCAGGGCCTCCGCACTGCAAAACCAGGCCGGCGTCCCGCAAAAGAATCGGCGCATCCCTATTTGGATTTGGCTTTATAGCCGAAGAAATAGGCATGTCGCAAATGCCATTCTCCGCAAGGCCCGCTAAACCCGGAACACAAACCGGACCCAAAACCCGCAAACATATAGTTTTCATGGCGTTGTTGGCCCCCCTGGTGCTCACGCTGATGGGGCCGTCTGCCGCGCAGGCGCAGTCGGACCCGGTTCAGAATCTGGCTCAGACCTTGAAGGAAGCCACTCATGATGAATTTAACCTCACCTTCGAAGAACGCACCCGATGGGAGGAGAAAGACGGCGTCAACTTCGGCAAGTCGGTAGATCAGCAGGACATGCTGAGCCGCATACGTATCGGCGCGGATTTCACTCCCGTCCCATGGTTCACTATCAGCGGCATGGGCCAGGATGCTCGCGCGCCCTTTTATGGAGCCAACGCTCCCAATTCAGTGCGCGACACCATGGACCTGCAGGAAGGCTATATCGAGCTTTTCGCCAAAAAGAAAACCGGCTTCGGGGCAATATTCGGCCGCCAGATGCTCAACTTCGGTGAATCACGGCTGATCGGCTCGCCCCAATGGAGCAATGTCTCACGGACCTTCGATGTCGGAAGGATGTATTACCGTGCTTCGAAGGCTCGCTATGAAGTGCTGATGGTTTCACCCGTAAAAGTTCTGCCCGACCAATTCAATACGCCTGATCTCGGCGAAAGAATCTGGGGTATGTACGACACCTTTACCGGCATCTGGCGTGGCGCATCCGTCGACGCATACGCGCTTCGGCACTCGCAGAACAAGATCGGGGGCTGGACCGGAGCCGGCACTCTCGGAACCGACACATTCGGCGGCAGGCTTTACGGTAAGCTACCCGCTCAATTTGCCTACAGCTTCGAAGGAATCGGACAAACCGGGCACGTTGGTCTTTTAACCCAGCGCGCATGGGCCGGTTTTGCCGGAGCTTCCCGCAAAACTATCGTACTGGGTAAATCGCTGGACTTCTCCGGCGAATACAAAGTAGCTTCCGGCACCGGTCCAGGCCAGACCAACAGCGGCACCTTCGATCAGCTATCGCCCGCCAATCACGACAAATTCGGGCAGGAAGATTTGTTCGGATGGCGCAACCTGCGCACGTTGAAAAGTCTGGAGACTTTGGGCATCACAAAGTCCTTCGCCCTGAACGTAATGTATTCGGATCATTACCTCGATAGCCGCGCCGACTCGCTCTATAACAGTGCGGGGAGCGTGATCGCGACTTCAAAAACCGGAATTGCAGGAACACACGTTGGTCAGGAACTGGATTCGTTCGTTACTTACAAATACGGCGCGCATCTCTTTGGCGCCGGTGTCGGCCATTTCTTCAAGGGAGAGTTCATTACTGAAACCACCAAAAATATCAATCCGCGGTACTTCTATGTGTTCCAGCAATACTCCTTCAGGTAGGCCTGCCAGCCCTCCTTTAGACCTTATAGACCTTAGCGCTCCTGCTTGACGCAAATGAACATGCCCACTTTATCGAACATTCGAATCGGCAGAAAAATCAGCCTTGTGCTCGGCGGCGTCGTCCTCCTGCTGGCCGCCTTATCTGCTCTGTCACTTTGGGGGCTTCGCGTCAGTCGGCAACTCACCGAGGACACGATCGACCGGCTCACAGAGTCCCAACTCGCAGCCACAATTGCCAGTGAACAGGCCAATATCAGCGTCGACATTGGGAAAATGGTCCTAGCGAAGAATGTCCCGGAATCACTGGCAAAAGAAGAGGTCGACTATCGAAAGAGCCGTGACGAGGCGCTGGAAAAGTTTCGGGCCGCCGCCAACAGTGCCGAATCGATCCGGCACGGAGAAGAGATGGCGGCTATCACTTTGAAGAGGACCGCCGCCAATAACAGCATCCTCGCCCAGTTACGCGGCGGACGGTATGAGAAGGCCGCCGCCGAGTACAGTCTGCCGCTCGGCAAGCTAAGTCTCCGCGCTAAGGCCAAAGAGGCTTCCGAATGGCAGCAGCAACTAGTGGCCGAAAATGAAAAAAGACGCAAACAAACCTCCCGCAGTCTCCAAATGGCGCTGATAGCTGGCTGCCTCTTAGCGGCTGCCGGCAGCATTCTTGGCGGAGTGCTTCTCACTCGCGGTATCGCGGTGCCGCTCGCAGCCACGGTCGCTCATTTAGATCAAATTGCCGGGGGAAACCTGGCGAAGGACGCACCGGCCGAGTTTCAGGCGCGCGGCGACGAAATTGGAACGCTGGCACGCGCGCTGCAGTCGATGACACTTTCGCTTCGGAAAATGATTCGTGATATTTCCACTGGTATCGAGGTGCTTTCGTCGTCGTCTGCTCAACTGATGGACAGTTCCACTCAAATGACGTCCGGCTCGCATAACGCATCCAATAAGGCCAACTCCGTGGCGGCTGCGGCTGAAGAGATGAGTTCAAACATTACTTCTGTGGCGGCGGGAATGGAACAAACTACCACAAATCTGGCTCATGTAGCTTCGGCCACAAACCAAATGACACTCACCATTGGCGAGATCGCTCAGAACTCCGAGAAAGCGCGCCGGATCACCGGGGCTGCAACCGAGCAGATCAACCGAATTACGGACCAGATCGATCGGCTCAGCCTCGCCGCTGAGGAGATCGGAAAAGTCACGGGAACCATAACCGAGATTTCGGCGCAAACAAATTTGCTGGCTCTTAATGCCACTATCGAAGCGGCGCGCGCCGGAGCCGCTGGAAAGGGTTTCTGCGTTGTCGCCACTGAAATCAAGACCCTGGCCCAACAGGCGGCCAAAGCGTCGGAAGATATCCGCGGTCAGATCGAAGGGGTTCAGTCAGCCACCGCCGGGGGAATCGTTGAGATCGTAAAGATCTCGAAAATCATACTCGAGGTAAGCGCCATTGTGGATTCCATCGCCGCAGCCATAGAGGAACAATCGACTGTGACCAGGGATATCTCGAGGAACATCGCCGAAGCTTCCGCTGGCGTTGGCGATTCCAATATGAGAGTTTCAGAAACTTCGCAAGTCTCTCGTGAGATAGCCAAAGACATCGTCAGCGTGGATCAGTCTGCTCGCCAGATGGCCAGCGGGAGTGATCACGTACGCTTGAGCGCGAGCCAACTGTCTACCGTAGCGGCAGGACTAAGGGTCACACTAAGCCATTTCAAGGACTGAGAAGAAATAGCCGGCCGAAGGCCTTATCGAGCCGCGGAGCCGCCGAGCGCCGCGATGGCCAAAAATCCAAATGCCGCCGTGGGCAACAAGCCGCCGCGGTGGGGTCCAGCCCCGCCCTTTACCAAAACTGACGCGGAACATGCCGCGTGATACAGCCCGATCCTTTACTCGTACCCGACCACTCTTTAACATAGGTAAGAGTGCTAAAAGTCAAGTCTCGGTCCACGAGTCGTGGAGATTTTTTTGATTGCCGTTAGCTCGCTGATTCGAAACGCCCTGATCACCGCCGGCATTGCTTCCGTTGCGCTGGCTCAGTCAGCCCCGGACCCGCACCGCCAGTTCGTCACCAGGTACTGCGTCACCTGCCACAACGATAAGCTGAAAACCGCTGGTCTCATCCTCGATAAAGCAGACATCGCCCACCCCGCAGCTGAAGCCGAAACCTGGGAGAAAGTTATCACCAAACTCGGTGCCGAGGCCATGCCTCCCGCCGGTCTCCCGCGTCCTTCTAAAGCCGAAGCTGACAGCCTCATCAAATATTTTGAGATGTCGATCGACACCGCCGCCGCTGCTACACCGAATCCGGGACACCTCCAACCGCACCGCATGAACCGCGCGGAATACGGCAATGCCGTCCGCGACCTGCTCGGCTTCGACGTCGATGTCGCTACCTTGCTCCCAGCCGATGACGAAAATGCCGGCTTCGACAATATCGGGGGCAAGTTCTCGCCCGTACTCCTCGAGCGCTACATGTCGGCGGCGTGGAACGTCAGCCGCGAAGCCGTCGGCGACCAAGCCATTCTGCCCTCCACGGTTGAATATCGCGCGCGGCCCGATCTCTCGCAGAACGGCCACATCGAAGGCCTGCCGCTCGGCACCCAGGGCGGCCTCATCACGAAACACAACTTCCCGCTGGATGGCAATTACGAGTTCCGCATCATGTTATGGCGCACCGCGTTCGATAACATCCGCGGCCTCGAAGAGCATCATCAGGTCGAAGTAACCATCGACGGCGTCCGCGCTTATCTCGGTTCATTCGGCGGTCCCGAAGATTTTCTTGTCTCCTCCCGCAGCGGAGGCGATTCGGCCACGCAGATCGACGCCCGCCTCATCGCTCGTGTGCCCGTGAAAGCCGGCGTCCACACCATCGGCGTTGCTTTCATCAAACAGACTGATGCCATTTCCGACGAACGCCTGCAGCCCTTCGAACGCACTACGGAAGACATCCTCAATATGTTCGGCTATCCCCATCTCGATCGCCTTAAGATCATGGGGCCTTACGATGGCAAGCCTGGTGGTGACACCGTCAGCCGCCGGCGCATCTTCGTTTGCCGCCCGGCCAGTGCCGCCGATGAAGTCCCCTGCGCCCGTAAAATTATTTCCGGTCTCGCTACCCGCGCCTATCGCCGTCCCGTGACCGACAGCGAGATGGAAACCCTGCTGACTTTCTTCCAGCAGGGCCGCAACAAAGGCTCGTTCGAAAGTGGCATTGAGATGTCGCTCCGCCGCATTCTGGCCGACCCCAAATTCGTCCTGCGACTCGAGACCGATTCACCCAACGCCGCGGTCAACACTGCCTATCGCGTCACGGACCTCGACCTCGCCTCGCGCCTTTCTTTCTTCCTCTGGAGCAGCATTCCGGACGAGCAACTCCTGACCCTGGCCCAGCAAGGCAAGTTGAAAGACAAAACTGTGCTCGAAGCTCAGGTCAAGCGCATGCTGGCTGATCCGCGCTCGGATGCCCTCACCAAAAACTTCGCCGGCCAGTGGCTCTACCTCCGCAACATGAGGAATCAGAACCCTGACCCGCAGACCTTCCCCGATTGGGACGACAACCTGCGCCAGGGCTTCCAGAAAGAGACTGAGCTTTTCTTCACCAGCATCGTCCGTGAAGATCACGGAGTGAACGATCTGCTGACGGCGGACTACACGTTCATTAATGACCGCCTCGCCCGCCATTACGGAATACCCGGCATCGTGGGCGGCAACTTCCGCCGCGTTACTCTGACCGATCCGGCGCGCTTCGGACTGCTCGGTAAAGGCAGTACCCTTGTGGTCACTTCCTATGCGACCCGCACCTCGCCCGTGCTGCGCGGCAAGTTCATCCTCACCAATATTCTGGGCACTCCGCCGCCTCCTCCACCGCCTAACGTGCCCGCCCTGCCGGAACCGGCCGAAGGAGCTATTCAGCTCTCCATGCGGCAGCGTATGGAACAGCATCGGGCCAACCCGGCCTGCGCGGTTTGCCACAAAATTATGGATCCACTTGGATTCGCTATGGAAAATTTCGACGGCGTAGGCCGCTATCGCACCCGGGATGACGACGGAAAGTCGGTCGATTCGTCCGGTCAGATGCCCAGCGGTCGGAAAATCGAAGGAGTCGTTGGATTGCGGGCCGCTCTGACCGCCAATCCCGAAATCTTCGCGGGCATCGTAACTGAGAAACTTCTTGCCTATGCTCTGGGTCGCGCGCTCGATTATCAGGACAAGCCCACAGTTCGCGCCATTCTGCATCAGGCTGCCCCGTCGGGCTACAAGTTCTCCGAAATAATTTCAGCTATAGTCGAAAGCACACCTTTCGAGATGAGAGAGAAGTCAGGGCCAGACCAGAAAATGGCCATGGCGGGTAACTAGGATAAAGCGAGAGAAATCATGTTCATCACCAAAAAGCACCTGGCACGACGCACCTTCCTGCGTGGCCTCGGCGTCACCCTGGCGCTGCCTTTCCTCGATTCGATGGTGCCCGCCCAGACGCCTCTGGCACAGACCGCGGCCAATCCCGTTCGCCGCTTCGGCTTCATCTACACGGCTCACGGCATGGTGATGCGCAACTACACGCCGGTCAAAGAAGGTTCGGGTTTCGAAACCACCCGCATCCTCATGCCCGTAGATCGATTCAAAGACCAGATGGTGGTCGTCACCGGTCTGGCCAATGAACTGGGCGTCCTCGCCGGCGCCGGGCATCCCGGTGCTGCCTCTGGCTGGCTGACTTCCGCCCGCCCCAAAAAGACCGAAGGCGAAGATGTTTTCGTCGGACCTTCCATCGATCAGATCGCCGCCGCTCAAATCGGCCAGGACACCATCTTTCCTTCGCTCGAAATTGCTACGGAAGATAGCACCGGCCTCGTTGGCGCCTGCGATGTGGGCTTCAGTTGCACATATGTAAACACCATTTCCTGGCGCAACGCAAAAACGCCCAATCCGATGGAAACCAATCCCCGCGTGCTGTTCGATCGCATGGTGGGCGAAGGCTCCACCCGCATGGACCGTGAACAACACCTCAAAGAGGACCGCAGTATTCTCGATTCCATCACCGGCGAAGTCAGTCAGCTACGCAATCAGCTCGATCCGAACGATCGTTCAACTTTGAACGATTACCTCGATGACGTTCGCGAAATCGAACGCCGCCTTCAGTTGACCGAGAAGCGCAACAGCGCGGGCGAAGATCTTCCCGATGCCCCTGCCGGAGCGCCCGACAACTTCCAGGAGCTGGTGCGGCTCATGCTCGATCTGCAGGTTCTGGCTTACCGTACCGATCTGACTCGCGTGACCACCTTCGTCATGACGCGCGAACTCAATAACCGGCCGTTCCTCAACCTCGGCATCTCCGATCCGCATCACCTGCTTTCTCACCATCAAAACGATCCCGTGAAGCTGGAAAAACTCACGAAAATTCAGACCTGGGAAATGGAGCAGTTCGCTTACTTCCTCGACAAATTGCGCTCTTCGAAAGACGGCCAGGGCAATCTGCTCGATCACTCTCTGCTCCTTTACGGCAGCGGTATGAGCGACAGCAATCAGCACATGAAAGAAAACCTGCCTCTGATGCTGGCAGGCGGAGCTGCGGGTCGTCTTCAGGGCAACCGTCATCTGAAATACCCCGACCTTACTCCAATGGGCAATCTACTCCGCACCGTTGCCGCCAAAGTGGATGTGAAGGTCGATCAGATTGGCGACAGCAACGGCATGCTGTCCGACGTCTAGGCAGCATGCGTCTCTCTGTCTATCTATCGCTGTTCGGGGTGCTGGTAAGCGCAGTCGTTCTCTTTGGCTCCAATACCCGTCTGCCTGATGCAGCTGCCAGCGGTGACAACGTAACCGTCCAGTCTCTGCTGAAACAGAAGGTCGGCGCCAACTCGATGCAGCCTGACGGAACCACCGCCCTCCATTGGGCGGCTCAGCGCGGCGACGCAGCCCTGGCTGAGATGCTGCTGAAGGCCGGGGCCAACGCAAGAGCCATCAATCGCTATGGCGTCACCCCGCTCACCGAGGCTTGCTCCTATGCCAGCGGTCCGGTGGCTGGTATGCTCCTCAAAGCCGGAGCCGACCCCAACACCGTGACTGCCGAAGGAGAAACGGCGCTCATGACGGCGGCTCATTCGGGCAACGCCGATGCCGTGAAAGCGTTAATTGCCGCAGGCGCCAACGTGAATGCCAAAGAACCCATGCACGGACAGACTGCTTTGATGTGGGCGGCAGCCACTGGCCATCCCGAAATCGTTCGGCTCCTCGTGGCCGCCAAAGCCGATGTCTCAGCACGCGATCTCATCGACGAAACCCGCGCGAAGATGCCTCGTACCGGAACTCCTGGCGATCCGCAGCGCGTGGCTGTCGGCGGACTGACGGCATTGCTGTTTGCCGCTCGCCAGGGTGATGTGGAATCGGCCAAAGCGCTCGTCGAGGGCGGAGCCAACATCAATGACAAAGCAGCCGATGACGGTGCAGGTGCTCTGATTCTGGCCATCTCCAACACCCACTACGATGTCGCCTCGATGCTGCTGGCAAAGGGCGCGGATCCCAACCTGGCTGACAACTCCGGCGCAACGCCTCTGTGGGTTGCCGTCGACATGCACATCCCCGACCTGGCGGCCCGTCCCCGGCGTCCTGAAGCCGACAAGCTCAGCAACATCGAACTCATCAAGGAACTCCTGGCTCATAAAGCCAACCCGAACGAGCCGCTCAAGCGCAACTTCGCCGGCATGGTAGCGGGCACTACTCCTTTGATGCGCGCCGCCAAAAGCGGTGACTCCTTCACTATGGAAATTCTTCTCGCCGGCGGCGCCGATCCCAACATCACCACGCAGGATCACACCAACGCACTCATGGTGGCAGCCGGTGGCGCCGCGCCTGGCGGATTCGGCCTGGGCGGAGCCGTCCAGGTGACCGAACCCCGTTCCGTTGAAGCCATTAAGTTGTTCCTCGCCAAAGGAATCGACATCAACGCAGCCAATGATGCCGGCAATACCGCCCTGCACTCGGCCGCGGGCAAAGGCTGGGATCAGGTAGTGCGCTTCCTCGTTGAGCAGGGCGCGAAAATCGACCTGAAGAATAAACAAGGCTTCACTCCGATCGACCTCGCCATGGGCAAAGGCGGTCGCGGAGGCGCCAATGCAGTCGGTAACGGCCGCGCGGGACACGAAACCACGGTCGCTCTGCTCGAAGAGCTTTCGAAGAAATAGATACCCCATTTCAGGTACAATTCTTACCGGCACCTTCGGAGCGCCGGTAGCTTTGCTGCCGCCGGTGTTTCTCCCTGTGAGAGGATTTATGACTCAAAAAGTTTTGATTTTGCTGGCGTGCGCAATAGCACCGCTGGCCGCCCAGACCGGCGCGAAGAACGGCGAGTGGCGCACCTACGGCGCCGATCTCGGCAACACGAAATACTCCCCACTCGATCAAATCAATGCCGGCAACTTCGACACGCTGAAACTGGCCTGGCGTTTTCACACTGAGAACCTCGGCAAGAGTCCCGAATACAACATGGAAGGCACACCGCTGATGGTCGGTGGTGTTCTCTACACGACCGCCGGATCTCGCCGTGATGTCGTCGCCCTCGATGCAGCCACTGGTGAATTGCTCTGGGTCCATGGCGAAAAAGAAGGACCGCGCGGCGCCGCTGCTCCGCGCCAGCTCTCCGGCCGCGGCCTTGCCTATTGGAGCGACGGCAAACCGGGTGGAGAAGAACGCATCATCTATGTCACGCCCGGCTATCGCATGATTTCTCTCGATGCAAAGACCGGCATACCCACCGCGAGCTTCGGAAAAACCGGCGTAGTCGACCTCAAGCTGGATGACGATCAGGAGATCGATCTCATCACCGGCGAAGTCGGATATCACGCCGCCCCTATGGTGGCGGGCAACACCGTCATCATTGGCGCAGCCCATCTCAACGGCACCGCACCGAAAAGCAAGAGCAACGTCAAAGGCTATGTTCGCGGCTTCGACGTAAAGACCGGTAAGCGTCTCTGGATCTTCCACACCATTCCTAAACCCGGCGAGTTCGGCTACAACACCTGGGAGAAAGATTCCGCCGAATACACAGGCAACACCGGAGTCTGGGCGCAAATCAGCGTGGATGAAGATCTCGGCATCGCCTATCTTCCCGTCGAACTTCCCACCGGCGATTTCTACGGCGGCCATCGCCCCGGCAACGGACTCTTCGGCGAAAGCATCGTCGCAGTCGATCTGAAGACAGGCCAGCGCAAGTGGCACTATCAGCTGGTCCATCACGGCATGTGGGATATGGATATTCCCTGCGCCCCCATGCTGGTTGACATCACCATCAACGGTCAACCCGTAAAAGCATTAGCGCAACCGACCAAACAATCGATGCTCTACGTCTTCAACCGCGTCACCGGCCAGCCCATCTGGCCGATCGATGAAAAGCCCGTCCCGAAAGGCGATGTGCCCGGTGAGTGGTATTCGCCCACACAGCCCATTCCTTCCAAACCACCGGCCTACGGACGCAACGGTTTTTCCGCGGACGATGTCATCGATTTCACCCCGGAACTCAAAGCCCAGGGCATGCAGATCATCTCGAAATACAAGATTGGCCCCCTCTTCACACCGCCCGTAGTGGCCAAACAGGGCGGACCGCTCGGCACTCTGGATATCGGCTGCTGCCAGGGCGGCACGAATTGGGCCGGCGGGTCATACGATCCACAGACCCACATCCTTTACGTCTACGGCAAGACGGAGATGACCAGCCTGGGGATGATGGTGCCGACACCGGACCGCTCGGATATGAACTTCATCCGGGGCACACCTAATTTCGAAATCACTCAGCAGCCGGCCCCCGACGGAGCACTGCCCCCGGCGGCCCCGAATGCCGGCAATCCTCTCACCGTGCAGGGGCTGCCGCTTTACAAGCCGCCCTATGGCGCCATCACTGCAATCAATCTGGATAAAGGGGAGATCGTCTGGCAGATTGCCCATGGCGAGACCCCCGACAACATTCGGAATAATCCGGCGCTGAAAGGCCTCACTATTCCCCGTACCGGACGAGCCGGAAACATCGGCCTCGTGACCACCTCCGCGCTGGTGATCGCCGGTGAAGCCGGGTTCATCACCAATGACAAAGGCCAGCGCGGCGCTTACCTTCGCGCCTACGACAAAGCCACCGGTAAGGATGCCGGTGCCGTCTTCATGCCGGCTGGCCAGACCGGTTCGCCCATGACCTATATGCTGAACGGCAAGCAGTACATCGTAGTCGCTATCGGTGGCGCGGGTTTCCCGGCGGAATTAGTCGCCTACGCACTGCCGGATTAAGCGATAACTCTCGACTACGCTCGGTCCTGGACGGTTGAAACAGCGATTCCCGTCACACACGTGGAATCGCCCCGTCCGGACGGCCTTTAACTCGGCGAACTCCGGCCTGTCGGTAAGCCAGTGAAGCTCCTGATTGGTGCGGGCGATATCGAAACCGCAGGGAGCGACAATGAGCACATCGGGATCACCTGCCAACAGATCCTCCCAGGTGATCCACGGGGAATGAATTCCGGGTTTGCCGAAGACATCGACCCCGCCCGCCAGCGCGATCAGTTCGGGAGTCCAGTTGCCGGCGGCCATCAAAGGTTCGATCCATTCGATACATGCCACGGTCGGTGGATTAGCCAGTGAGATCGGTTCGAGCTGCGCCTTCAATCCGGCAATGACCGGTTCGGCATCGATTCCGGCCGCTTCGCCCACCCGGCGAAAGTCGTCCCAGATGTCGTCGAGCGATGCCGGATTGAGAGCCACTAATTTCGGAGCGCTGGTCAGCCGCTGCGCAATCGATTGCTCCACATCGCGCAGACTCACCGCGCACACATCACATTGAACCTGCGTCAGGATATGCGTCGGCTGCAACTGCTCGAGTACGTCATCGAAGACTTCGTAGATCGAAAGACCCGAGTGCGCCGCAGTCTTCACCTGCAGGTCAATGCTGCGGCTGTCCGCGTTCACGTCGATCAGCGGGCGTGTGCAGGCGGGAAGATGGTAGATCTCAGGCGGATAGTCGCACTCATGCGAACGCCCGACGAGTAGCGGAGTTCCTCCGAGCGCATAAAGGATCTCCGTCGCGCTGGAGATCAGAGAGACGATGCGGCGCATGGGGGATCGCATGGGGGATAACCTGGAACCCGCGTGACGAAGGTATGGAACTCGCCGTTTTCGCCGCAGGGGTCAACGTCCGGCGGCAGCGAGTCGAGGAACGCCTGATCGAAAGCATGGCCGATTAGATCGGGCGAAAGCTTAGTTTCGTCGACGGCGCAGACGGTCGCTGCGAGGCCCCCGTTCAGCATCGCTCGGGCTAACTCGCGGGTCGGTTCTTGCCAGAGAGGAAACACAGGTTTCACTCCCGTCGGCCAGAGCAGGCTTTCGCGCCAGGCGCGTATGTCCGCAAGAAACAAGTCGCCGAAGATCGCGACAGGGATGTCTTCCTGATGAGCCCGCTGCCAGACCGGAGCTAAGCGCGCCGCGTATTCAGCGTTAGAACACGGCTGAGGAAGCGGAACGGTCCAGAGCGGAATTCCCAGAGCCCGCGCCTGGGCAGAGATTCGTTCCACCGGAACATTGTGAATCGGAACGCGGTTGTCTGTTTCGGAAACCGTTGTGATCAGAGCGGCAATCTCGTACTCAGCTTGCGCGCGCACCAAAGCCCACGCCGCGTCTTTTCCCCCGGACCAGAATACAACCGCGCGAGTCAGACGGCAGCCGGCTGGCGATTACCGACCATGCGGCGGCTCAGAAGTTCATACATGCCGAAGATCGCGCCCGAGAACAGCAGGTCGCCCGCCAGCGTCCGGCCCCAGAAAGGAAGTGACTCGGCGTAATCGAGCATAAGCCCGGCAAATCCCGGCTGTGCAAAAGGACTGTGATGAGCCACCCCGTACGCCCAGCTTACAGAGGTGGTCAGCAAAAAGAACTGGAGACTGCAGGCGAACGCCGCAGTTCCTACGCGGACCGGCGTTACATCGCGCAAGAGCCGCCGGCCGATCCAGACACTGATCAGAAAGCTGGCGTAGATTACCGGTGAAGTCCAGGTGTAACCGCCCGCCGCTCCTCCGGCCGAGCCGACAAAGGGGTCGGTCGCGATCATGACCACCAGCGGCAGCAGATAGGCCATCAGGCCGTTAATACGCGAGCCCGCAAAAAGGCAGGCTCCGCCCAGCGGCGTTACGTTCGGCGCATGAGGCACAAGCCGGCCAAGGGCGCTGAGAATGGTGAGTCCGATGGCGAGAGGCCTCGATTGCCGTGAATTCTGCATATTTGTTACCTTCTTATCTTAACCCGCTCGCGACCGCCTCCCGCCGATTAAACTTCCTCGCCGCTTCCGCCGATAGCCTATTGCAATGAATAGCAGGCGGAACTCATGACTGTCGATCAGCGGCTGGTCGATACATACCTCGATCGGGCCATCGAGGAATTCGACGTAAACCCGATATCCACGCAACTGATCCGCCGCCTGGCGAATGAAGTGCCCGATCTGTTCGTGGTGTCCGCCATGCGGCAGATGGCAACGAGCCAACAATCGAACGCGCACCGCTTTCTCAGTATTCTGATGTTGCGCCAGCAGCAGGTACTTCTCGATCACCTTACCGATCCAGGAGAATCCCGGGACAAGTCGGTGCATCTCTTTCAGCGGGTTGTGGCGATCGACCCGGCTTTCGATGTAAAGCTCGCCAGAAAGCTGCCGGATCGAATGGGCAGCAATCATCACGAAGCGCTCAGAGGCGCGCGTGCGGGACGGACCCTGGAAATCCTCGATCAAACCTCGCGCGGGCGTCGCCTGCTGCCCATTCTGGGTCACCTGGTCGATAGCGATGATCCCCGAACACGCGAGAAGGCGACGCTATTTATCGGCCGCCGTGTTCAAAGTCCTATCTGGGCGGAGAAACAGTTGAAGCGGCCGGATGAGCGAATTCGGGCTAACGCGGTCGAATCGATCTGGGGGCTGCATACCGCTTCCGCCACAAACCTCCTGGAAGTTTGCGCTACGGACAAATGCAGTCGCGTGGCCGGGAATGCGCTGGTCGGTCTGTTTCTCGCGGGACAGAGGGGAACAGAGGTCGATGTGATGAGGATGGCCAGTGAACTGAATCCGCGATTTAGATCCACCGCAGCCTGGGCAATGGGTAAGATGGCCGCTTCGAGCTTTGTGCCCCGTCTGACGGAGATGGTCCGGGATGACCAACCGGGGGTTCGGGCAGCAGCGCTGCGATCCCTCATCGAGATTCGCCGTTTCGAAGCCCATACTCCTGAAGCGATAGCCGCCAAGGCCGAACACATGGCCGCACTCACGCCTCTAGTTGCCGAAGAACTAGTGGTAGAGGTTGAGGAAGTAATCGAATACAACCCGACGTTTAATCTCCGGCTGGACGGATCCAGTTTCGCCACCAAGCGGCGTTAAGATTCACCAGATACTAAGTTTTTTTCAGATACTGAATCAGCGGAGCCAGCCGGGCGGTCATCTTCCCGGCATCACGGATCTGGCATTCCCAGATCTCGAACACGCTCCATCCCGCGGCAATCAGCGCCGAGCGGTTTCGCTTGTCTCGTTCCACGTTCGAATGCCGCTTCTGCGCCCAGAAACTCGCGTTGGTAACCGGCACGGGCTTACCCAGACGGCAGCGATGCATGTGCCAGAAACAGCCGTGAACAAATAACACCGCGCCGGCCCTCGCGAAAACCAGATCCGGTTTTCCGGGCAAGTTTGGCGCGTGCAAACGATACCGGAAGCCGAGGCCGTGCAGGAATTTGCGTACGCGCAATTCGGGCCTTGTATTGACACCTCGAATGCGCGACATGTTATAGCTGCGCTGCTCCGCGTTGTGAACGTCTGCCATACGGGATTACATCGCTTTCAGTATCCGGCGTCCAATCGCTTCCACCACTTTGGGAGTCACCGCGTTACCGAATTGGCGGTAGGCCTGGGTGTCGGAAACCACGATATTCCGCTCACACCACTTGTCAAAACCCATCAGCCGGGCACATTCACGCGGAGTCAAACGGCGCGGTGTCAGCGACGCTCCGCGGCTGATCAGAATCTCCGAACCATCCTTGTAATACCGGGCGCTCAGCGTACGCGTCACTCCGCCGGGATCGGCGATTCCAAACCCGAATCCGTTGCCTTTCGCCCGGTGTTTCTCCGCATAGGCCTGCAGGTAATTCCACAGAAGCGGCGAGAGTCCGTATTTCTCCGCTGGCTCTTTTTCCAGGATTTCGCGCAGCTTCGGCTTTCGGCCCGTCGCCCTGGGGAAAATGAAATCTGGTGCCTCAGCATAGACGCGCCGGTCAAAGCATACGATGTACACCCGCTCACGGTGCTGCGGAACCCAACCGGCGGCATCGATCACATCGGCAAAGACCCAGTAGTCGAGGTCTTCCAGAGTTTTCCGGATCACGCGCCAGGTGTTACCCCCGTCGTGCGATCGCAGGTTTTTCACGTTTTCGAGGAACACCACACGGGGACGGCGGGATTCGATGATGGCAGCCAGGGAAAAGAACAGCGTCCCCTGGGTTTCGCAGAGAAATCCATGATCCCGCCCCAGGCTGTTCTTCTTGGAAACGCCGGCGATAGAAAACGGCTGACAAGGGAAGCCTGCGGCAAGTACATCATGCTTCGGAACATCGGCGGGATCGAGCTGGCGGATGTCCCCAAACGGCGCTTCACCGAACCACGCCTCATATGTTTTGCGCGACCATGTATCCCACTCGCAGGAGAAAACGCACTCGCCGCCGAGCTTTCCGAGCGCAATGCGAAATCCGCCGATGCCGGCAAACAGGTCGATAAAACGGAAGGGGGGACGGGGCAATCTCTTACACCATACCAGGGCCGGATATTTTTTTATAACCTTTTCTCCGTAACTCAGTTATCCCTTGTAGAAAGAGCGGATGAACCAACGAACCGATCATGAGTGGATGGTCTCGGTGGCGCAGGGCAACCTCGCCGCCATGAGTCCCATTTACGAAAACCGGCATCGAACGCTGTTCCGTTTCTTCTTCCGGCTCACCGGGCGGCAAACCGCGTCGGAAGACCTGGTACATGAAGTTTTTCTGCGCATGATCCGTTACCGGCACACCTATGAATCGAAACCCGCCGAATCGAAATCAGGAGCCGCTTCTCGGGTGGCCGATTCCTTTGAATCCTGGATGTACCGGATCGCGCGCAATGCTCTGGCGGACCACGCCCGCAAGCATCGAATGGAGACGGCGGTGGGAGAAAGAGAGTTGGAAGAAGTACCGAGTTCGCGCCCTACACCTTTCGATACAACGTCGAAGCGGCAGAATCTCGCGCTTCTTTATCGCGCTCTGCGAACCTTGCCTGAGGACAAGCGTGAATTGCTGGTCCTCGCCCGCTTCGAAGGCCTGGCTTATGAACAGATCGGGCGCATTCTGGGCTGCGAAGCCAACGCCGTCAAAGGCCGCGTCTTCCGCGCGATGAAAGAACTGGGCGAGATTTACATGGATCTGCAAAAGGAGAAAGCATCATGACGTGCCGCGAAGCTCAGGATCTGATTGCCGACGCCCTGCTCTCGGACACAACGACGGCTACGGCCATGGAGAGTGACCTTGAGCCCTCACGTGGTGCCGCGCTTTCCGCCCACCTCGAATCCTGCGCGGATTGTCGGGCGGAAATGGCCAGCATGAGTGCACTCTGGAATCGGTTGGGCGATCTGCCCGCGCCGGAACCGAGCGATGCACTCGATGCGCGCTGGCGGTCCACGCTACAGGTTTTGACCGAAGAAGCGGAACGTAAAACACCGCGGTGGGTTTTCCCCTGGCCGCAGCGGCCGGTGTGGCAGATGTCGATCGCCCTGGCCACGCTCGTGATCGGTCTCGCCGCCGGATCCGCGTTCGATTTTCGTAGCCGACAAGGCACGGACGAAGTCGCGAAGTTGCGGGATGAAGTGGGCAGTATGCGCGTCATGGTCGCCTTGTCGCTGTTGCGTCAGGACTCAGCTTCCGACCGGCTGCGCGGCGTCGATTACAGCGGAGGAATCGCCGCCAACGATTCCGCAGTGGCCGCTGCTTTGGTGGAAGCGGTGCGGCACGACTCCAGCGTGAACGTGCGCCTGGCCGCGATCGACGCTCTCAGCAACCGTGACGCTTTAAGCAAACACTCCGACGTGGCCGCATCATTAGCGCGGGCATTACCCAGCGAAGAATCGCCCATGGTGCAGGCGGCGCTGGTCGACTACCTCGCCGACGCACGCGACCGGCAGGCGATAGGAACGATCGAAGCTCTGGCCGCGCGGCCCGATCTGAACCCAGCAGTGCGAGAGCGAACCCAATTCGCCCTGGCAAAGCTCAGCCATTAGGAGAGAAACAGAATGAACCAGCTATTGCTCATCGCCGCCATTGCATTGGGCGCAATTACGACTCTCGCGGCCAATCACTCTGACTACGACAAAGAAACGCGGGAAACTTTTTCGCGCACTCTCACCGCCTCCAAAACACTGGACGTCGACAACATCAACGGCTTCATCGAAGTCGAGGGCGATGGCGGCAACAACGTTCGGGTAGAAGGCGAAAAGATCATTCGGGCGCTCGACCAGGCAGAGCTCGACCGCGCCAAACGCGAGGTCACGCTCGATGTGAATGAGAAAGACGGCGTGCTGCAGCTCTATGTGAATGGGCCGTTCCGTCAGCATAGCCAGCCCGGCGATTATCACGGCTTTCATTTACATTCCGACCATGAATACGAAGTGACTTACAACCTGACCGTTCATGTACCGCACCAGATGATACTCGCACTCAGAACAGTGAACGGCGCGATCCGCACCAGTGACACTATGGCCCGCTTCGACATTCACGACGTGAATGGAGGCATCACAATGACAAGGGCCGGCGGATCGGGTGCGGTGCGGACGGTGAACGGGGCGGTTAATGTGTCGTTTCGCGAGAACCCGAAGGGGAACACCAGGTTCCAGTCCGTAAATGGCCGCCTGGCGGTGACTTTCCAACCGAATCTGACAGCCGATATCCACTATCAGACGCTGAACGGCGGAGTGTTCACGGACTTTGAAGCGACCCCGCTCGCGTCGACGGCGAAGGTTGAAACACGCGACGGCCGGTTGATTATCAGGCGCAAACAGGACGGCAATGTCCGGATTGGCGCGGGCGGCCCTCAACTGGATTTTGAAACGGTCAACGGGGCCGTCGAAATTCACAAGCAAGCGAACTGAAGAGGAAACGGGAAAATGATTCGAGCATGGCTTTTAGTTCTCGCAGCCGGGATATCGCTTACAGCACAAGATAAGGTAACCGTCCCGCTGTCCGCGCCTGGGCAACCGGCCACCATCAAAGCTCGCTTGCTGACCGGATCGATTACGATCACGGCGGGAACGGGACCCGAGTTGATTGTGGAGGAAAAAGGCTCTGCCGCAACTCCGAAACAGAGCGCTCGCAACCCGCCGCCTCCGGGCATGCACCGTCTCGACACGGGCGGGGGCGGACTCGATATTGAAGAAGATCATAATGTCGTGACCATTCGCGGCGAACGGACCCATAACGATCTGGTGATCACCACACCGGCGAACACGTCGGTGGAACTGAAGACCGTGAGCGCGGGCCATATCGAAATCACGGGACTTTCGGGCGATATCGATGTGGAAAATACCAATGGAAGCATGGTACTGAAGAATCTCTCGGGAGCCGTGGTGGCGCACACGCTGAACGGCGGGATTGTGGCGACGATGGATCACGTGGCCGCGGACAAGCCGATGTCATTCACCTCACTGAACGGCAAGCTGGAAGTCACGCTGCCGACTGACACAAAGGCTCGCCTGCGGCTGAAGACCAACCACGGGGAAGTCTACAGCGACTTCGATGTGAAGCTGGAGCCGGACGCGAACAAGCCGGTAGTAGAGGACGCGCGCGGGCAGGGCGGCAAGTACCGCATCCGGATGGACCGGGGTGTTACCGGCTCAATCAATGGCGGCGGTCCGGAGTATTTATTCCAGACCATGAATGGCGACATTCTGATTCACAAAAAATAAGGTCGCGCTCAGATTTAAAGCTTTTCCACACATCCGTCGATTAAACCTTCGGATGTACATCTCGAAACGCTTCGCCCTTCTACTGCCCTTTTTGCTGACAATTTCACTGCCATTGCTGCATGCTGCGGCAGACTCCAGACCAGCTTCGCCCCAGATGCCGTTCGGCTTCGTGGAGAATCGCGGGCAGACCAATGAGAACGTTCGCTATATCGGGTCGGGACCTGACTTCCGTGCTTGGTTTGAGAGGGGCGGCGTAGTTTTCCACAAAGATGACGTGAATGTTGAGGTTTCATTTGAAAACGCCGCGCACGAGCCCGCCGGGGCGCTAAGTGTGCGTGCGGAAGCGCCTATAGGAGCTCACGCTAATTTTCTGAATGGGAACGATCCCTCGCGATGGCGCACGAATTTGCCGCTTTTTTCGACGCTGGTGTATAGAGGTGTCTGGCCTGGTGTCGAACTTCGCTATCGCGCCGATCAAACCCGCGTGAAAGCCGAGTACGAAGTTGAGCCTGGCGCTAATCCGTCGGCTATTCGATTGCGATTCGAAGGTGTCGCGCACATTCTTATGGACGGCAGTTTGCAGGTTCATGGAGATAGCGGGGACTTTCGAGAAGAAAAACCATACCTGTTCCAGCAAACGGATGACGGCCAGCGAACCGAAATCACCGGTGGATTTCACAAATTCGCAGATGGCGCGATCGGGTTCGAAGCAGGAGATTATGACCGTAACCGGCCGCTCATCATTGATCCCTATATCCTGTTCAGTGGTTATTTCGGCGGCACGTCGCAGGACAACATCAGTGCTGTCGCAGTCGGGTCGACCGGCGATTTAGTGGTAGCAGGCTGGACCAGTTCAACCGATTTACCCGCAACAGGCGGAGCCAAACCAAATAATGCGGGGGGCGTGGATGCTTTTGTCGCCGGATACGCCCCGAATGGAGGCGCTCTGCAGTACTGCACTTACCTGGGCGGCGCCGGGGATGATCGGGCCTTCGGTATTGTGTTCGACGGTTCCGGCAACAGCTACATCACAGGCTGGACTTCGTCGACTAATTTTCCCGCGATAGGCGGCTTTCAGAGGAGTCTCGGCGGAACGCGGGACGCGTTTGTGGCTGAATTGAACCCTACCGGTAGCGCGCTGATTTTCAGCACCTATCTGGGCGGGTCCGGCGTGGACGTCGGATACGCCATTACTCTGGACGCTTCGGGTGAGCCTGTGGTGGCGGGAGATACCTCGTCAACGAATCTGCCGGTCACTGCAAATGCTTTCCAGCAGACGTTTGGCGGCAACCAGGACGCTTTTGTCGCGCGGCTTGCCGTCGGCGGCGGTTCGCTGGTAAACCTGACCTACCTCGGTGGCAGTGCCATCGAGCATGCGAGTTCGGTCCGCGTGGATACGGCGGGTTCAGTGGTGGTCGGAGGGTACACATTTTCTACGAATTTCCCCGTTCAATCGGCCTATCAGCCTGCTTCCGGAGGGAATCAGGACGGCTTCGTGGCCAAGTTCGCTTCGAATCTTCAATCGCTCACATTCAGCACTTACCTCGGCGGCAGCGGAGGCACGGCGGGATTGCCTGAAGAAGTGAATGGTGTGTTCATCGATCTTTCGGGCAACATCGTCGCAGCAGGAACCACAAGTTCGTCTAACTTCCCCGTCACAGCCGGCGCGTACCAGACTATCTTCGGCGGCGAAACAGATGGTTTCATCAGCCGGTTCTCACCGTTGGGCGCATTACTCCAGTCAACATACTTTGGAGGGGCTCTGACCGATTCGCTGAACGCCGTGGCACTCGATGTCCACGGGTATGTTTACGTGAGCGGATCCACGTATTCGCTGGATTTTCCCACCGCGAGCAATGCACTGCAGCCCTTGAATGCAGGCTTGCTGGATGCCTTCGTCGGTAAATTGAACATCACGCTCTCTCACCTGATCTATGGGACATACTTCGGAGGCTCGCAAACCGACGGAGTGAATGCCATGGCGGTCGACAGCGAAACCTCAATTTTGCTGGCAGGACAGACCACATCCCCCAATCTTCCGGTAGCCGGAAGCCTCGGAGGGACGCTGAACGAACTGGCCGCGGCATTCATTACGAAGTTGGGCGCACCTTTCACGGTAGGTACTTTCAGCTCGGCTGGTGCCGCGGGCGCTTATGCCATCGACCAATGGCACGTGACGTCGTTTGCCGCTACGGGATCTTTCGGCAGCACAGGCGACAGGGCCATAGCCGCGGACTGGGACGGTACAGGAAAAAAGAGGATCGGCGTATTCCACAACGGAAGCTGGCTGCTCGATATCAATGGCGACGGCGTGTTCGATGCGGGCGATAAAACGGTGGCCTTCGGACAGGCCGGCGACATCCCCATCGTGGGCGACTGGGCTGGCACAGGCCACATCGCGCTCGGGCTTTACCGTGCCGGAACTTTTATCCTCGATCTCAGCGGACACCTGTCGGGAGTCGCCACCGGCGTGCCCGATGCCCAGTTCCCCTTTGGCCTTTCAAGTGACTTCCCCGTTACCGCCGATTGGGATGCGAGCGGCACCGCTAAAGTCGGCGTCTTCCGCAATGGAGAGTGGCTGATCGACTATAACGGTGACCATGTCTTCAACCGTCACGACAAGACGCTCGTGTACGGACAGGCCGGAGATTATCCGGTGGTCGGCGACTGGGACAGTTCAGGCACTCCCAATAAAATCGGCGTGTATCGGAACGGTCTCTGGATCCTTGACTACGACGGCGACAACGCGCTGACGATACCTGTTTTGAATGAACTGGTGATCGCTTTTGGCGCGGCCGGCGCACAACCGCTGATTTTCTAAAAGCCCGTTCACGCGGGAGCCAGATTTATTTCGGAAGGATTAAGTCTTTTTGAAACAATAAGATGCCTCTTCACGCGCGGAAAGCTATTGCTCGGAAATGCACCCTCTCGATGCCACAATCGGGCCAGGCAAACCGATACTATGTCCGAGCGCATCAACAAACTACAACCCGACCGGACTCTTTCCCTGCGGGGATTCGACAGCTTTGCGTCGGCTGCCGCGATCCATTCCGCATCTCCCACGGGCTTTACGGTCAGCGGGACCTTTCGCGATCCGGCCGACTTCGCCGTAGCCGTCCTCTACGACGCCGATGATTTCTTCGAACATCCATCCATCAAATATCTGCCCGATTTCAATCTCGCCGGACTCACCCTGAATTTCGATCTGAATTATTCGGCTGCTCTGCAACCCATCGATTCCCCGAAGTACAACTGGATCGATTGGGCCACGCTCGATTGCATCCGGGAAGACGGGACGACAGCGCAGATCAACCTCTGGGACAATGCCAGTCTCGTCGGCTCGTCGTTCCCCGCTGCGACAGCAACCGTGAACGTAATCTCCAGCGGCACGGTGCAACCATACGATCGGGTGACGCTTTGGTATCAGAATCTGGCGTTCGACTATATCGTTCCAGGCGAGCCGTCCTCGGTGACCTTCGAATTCTTTGCCCACGGGACCGGAACCCTCCACACCATCACAGTCAACGGCACAACCTATCCCCACACGGAGGTGATCGCTACAGGAGAAAGCAGTAACCAGCAGGCGGAAGCGCTGGTATCGATCATGGGGAGCGACCCCTTTGTCACTGCCACCAGTTCCGAGAACACCGTCACGCTGACGGTTCAGGCGGGCAGCGCCGGCACCAACATTCCCGTGAGCGCATCGGACGGTAATGCCTCAGTCACGCTGTATATGACGAACCCTACGTTGGTTGCAGCCGTATTGTGCGACGAGATCAACTCCGCCGACTGGATTTCCGCCAACAGCACACACGCGCTTCTGGCCTCGAACAGCGGCGCGCAGATCACGCTTACAGCGGCTCGCTACGGCAGCGTAACGGTCAGCGGCACGGCTGTCAGCAGCACGTCAGGCACCGGCTTTACCGGGATTACTCCCGGATCGGAACTGCTTCTGGCCGGGACTGCGTACACGGTGGCTTCGATCGCTTCGCCGACAGCCCTCACCCTCACATCGGCTGCGCCCTCCGGCGCCTCGGTACTCTATGTGGCGCCGCGCGGCGGCGTGGACGGCAATCTGATCCAGATGTATACGCTGGCGAAGACGGCGACCCTGGCTTTCGACCAATCGCAGCTGGCTTTTTCCGGAGGCCTTTCGAATGTCACCTGGAACTGCACCATCGATTTCACGGCCCTCGGCATCGATCAACTGCGGCAGTGCTGGCTGACGTTCGCACCGGCCCTTGCCAACGCCGCCCCACTCACATCTACTGAATGGCAAGCGGTTTTCTCAAACTGGCTGGTCTCAGGCGGTACTGACGTCGAAGCACTGCAAGTGGCGGGACCGGGCAGTATCCGTATCGATGATTCCGATGCTGGTTGCAAATATACCGGGACATGGTCGGTTGAGTCAGGCTTTTATTCGAAATATTTCGCTCACGCCACATCCGACATGACCGCGACGCTTACGGTCACATACATTTGCCAGTTCACCCACAACTTGTATGTGGGGACCTCACTGTATTCCGATCGGGCGATTGCCGGGTTGAGTCTGGACGGCGACACAGTAACCCCGCTCAATTGCGTTCTGAGCACAGATACAGCCGTGGTTACGCGGCGTTTGCTGCGGACTGCGGTAGCGCCAGGACGGCACACAGCAGTGTTCAGCATGGAGGCGGCGGGTGTCTTCTACTTCGACTTCCTCGAAGCGGCGGTCCTCTCAGACGTGCCGGATGCGCTTACGCCTCGAACAAAGATATCCGCAGCCCTCGATTTCGATACAGACCACAGCTACAAACTTTCGCCGGCGCGCCTTATGTGGATCTTCGACAAACTGGGGTACGCCGGACCCATGAACGAATACCTGGGCGTTTTCTGGTGGAACGAACGGGTGTTATCCGGCGGAACGCTCTCCACCGCACAGATTGCCTTTTCAGGAACGTACGCGGACGGTGACAAGGTGTGCGTCACCATCAACGGGGCTCCCCTGAAAAAGACAGTGTTTCCGTCCGACACGCCGGAAACCATAGCCATTCACTTCGCCGATTACATCAATGGCTCACTCGTGGCAGCGTGGGCGTCCACCAGTGGCTCGGCTTTGACGATCACTGGGCGGTCACCGGCGCCCGCATACAATCTGACGATTGCACTGGCTGTGAGATCAACGGCGGGACTGGCGGCAATCACAGAGACGCCCGTTGCGGGAACTTATGGAAACTGGCTTGTGGATGACACCGTCAGCCCCCCTTTGAACCGCGCAGCGAGGGACTGGCACACCGACTTCTATGCGCTCGGCGCGGCGCGGGGACGAGAGATAGTGACCGCGTGCTCCCTCGAACTGGTGAATCCGCCAGCGGGCTATTCCGCTGCATTCCCCGATGGCACGCAAGTGGCGACAGCCACGGGATTCGATTTGCTGCTCTCGAACCAATGCGCGGTGGGCTCTTCAAAAATGCTGACGTATCAGAAGTCGGTTTACCGGACGATTGCCCAATTGCAAACGGCTGCGGGATTGTCGCCGAGCGTTCAATATGGCGAATTTCTCTGGTGGTATTTTGCCGGGTCGAGCGGAATGGGTTACTACGACGCGGAGACTGCCGCCGCTGCCGAAACGGCCCTGGGTCGTCCTCTGCACGTGTTCCTGACGCCGGGCGACGACCCGGGAGTGAACAGCGGAGCCGACGCAACGTTCCTGCGCAACCGTCTCCGCGATCATGTGGCGACGTTGGTGAGCGACCTTCGGTCAGCTTACCCCGCGGTTCGCTGTGAGGTGCTCTGGCCCTACGACGTGAACTACCCCACCGTGTTGTCTTCAGGGCTGGGCGGGCCCATGAACTGGTTCGTCAATTTGCCCGTCGAATGGCAGACTGCTTCGACCAGCGGTCTCGACGGTATCAAAACGGAAGCATTGCAATTTGGCTCCGGCATGCGGAATCTGGACTTGGCCCAGCAAGCCATTGACTTATTCCCGAACTTCGGCTGGCCGAGAAGTTCGCTCCGGTACCTGGTTCCCGTAATGGGCTCCGCCACACCCTGGCCGCGCGAGCTGGCCCTGGTCTGGGCGGAAGGGCTGCCGGCTGCGAACCTCTGGGCGATTGACCACGTTTGCCTGTTCAATCTGCCGGTTCCGGAACCGGGCCTCGAGCGGAGGTCGTTCCGGGTATAAACCCGAGCCCGCGTTTACTCGGGTATGACGGGCGTGGTCAGCGCAATCCAGCTAGTATCCTGTAATGGATGTCAACGGAGGGGGAACTGGGCCCAGCACCGGCGGATAACACCGCATGGCAGCGCGTTCAGAACGCGCGGCACCCCAAACGTCCCCATACACTCGACTACGTACAACGCATTCTCACCGGCTTTCAGGAGATCCACGGGGATCGTCTGTTTGGCGATGACCCGGCTATTGTTTGCGGTATGGGACTTCTCGACGGCCGGCACGTTCTGCTGATTGGCGAGCAGAAGGGCCGCGACACCAAACAGAAACTACACCGCAACTTCGGCATGCCGAAACCGGAAGGCTACCGTAAAGCCCTGCGAGTTATGCAGATGGCGGCGAAATTCGGCCGTCCGATTATCACGTTCCTCGACACGCCGGGCGCTTATCCAGGCATCGACGCGGAAGAGCGCGGCCAGGCCGAAGCTATCGCGCGAAATCTTCGGGAAATGGCTCGGCTGCCGGTTCCGGTGATTTCAGTTTGTATCGGCGAGGGCGGCAGTGGCGGCGCGCTGGGCCTCGGGGTCGGCAACCATGTTTTCATGCTGGAGAACGCCGTTTACAGTGTGATTTCCCCCGAAAGCTGCGCGGCGATTATCTGGCGCGATTCGACGAAAGCAGGCCAGGCAGCGGCGGCGCTGCGCATGACGGCCGAAGATCTGGTGGGCTTCGGACTGGTGGACGGGATTATTCCTGAACCGCGCGGCGGCGCTCATGAAGATTACGATGAAGCCGCGCGGCTGCTGAAAACACAGCTCGTGAAGTCGCTTGACGAACTGACGAAACTTTCAGCGAATGCCGCCGTGCAGGCCAGGTACGACAAATTCCGGCGCATGGGAAATTTCTTTTTGAGCGGGTCGGACGGGGCGGTAGCGCCCACCGGCCCCGGCAGCTAAGCAGGCTTTATGGCAAGACCTAAAGGAAAAGGACCGGTTATCGCGGGTGTCGTTTTCATAACGGCATTTCTGATCGCCATGGCGTGGACTACGCTGGGGAATTCGCAGTATAAGGTTGAGGTTTGCCAGGGTTTCGGGGGGCGTTCCGTGTGTAAGGGCGGAGCGGCCACAACCAAAGAAGAAGCCCAGCGCATTGCTACGGTTTCGGCTTGTTCTGATCTGACGCGGGGCATGACTGAACTGATCCAGTGCCAGAACTCAACTCCGGTCAGCGTAACCTGGAAGCAATAATCGGCGAACAAACGGTCGCGTGTTTGCGTCCTACACTTTGAACAAGCTTTAGCATTGCGGTGCTGCCGGGAGTCGTCGAATCGTGAAACGTAACTGGAAAATCGGAATTGGCATCCTGGTGATTCTACTGGGTGCGGCCGGCGTGGCCGGGGGTATCAAATACCGCCAGCGCGGTATCGTAACCGTGCAAACCGGTAAGGTGGTGCGCGAAGATCTCACCGCCCTCGTGACCGCATCCGGAGAGATTAAGCCCCGCAACTACATCAATATCGGCGCTGAATATCAGGGACAACTGACGGAAATCCTCGTAAAAGAGGGCGACCATGTGCGCAAAGGGCAGTTGCTGGCGCGCATCGATGAAGCGCAATCGGCCGCCGATGTTGACGCACAGGAAGCGGCGTTGCGGTCGGCAGAGGCTGATGCTTCGGCTAGTGAGGCCGGTCTCAATGCCGGACAGGACAATATCAATGCGCTGCAAGCCACGCTGGATAAGACGAAGGCCGATCTCGAACGCTATCAGCTGGACTTCAATCGCGGACAGCAACTTTTTCAGCAGGGGTTGATTCCGCGATCTGATTTTGAACAGCGCAAGGCGGCATTCGACGGCCAGGCTGCGGCTGTCGCGGAAGCCAATTCACGTCTGATACAGGCGCGGGCGCAATTAGCGCAACTGCGAGCGCAGTTGACGGGTTCGCAACGTCGCATTGCCCAATCGCAGGCAGGCCTGACACGCGTCAATGACATTCTGCGAAAACACAATGTCACGGCGCCGATCGATGGTCTCGTGACCTACCTGCCGGTCCGTATGGGTGAGACCGTGGTGCCGGGTGTGCAGAATGCGGCGGCCAGCACCATCATGACGATTGCTGACATGTCGATCGTGACCGCTGAAGTGAAGGTGGATGAGACCGACATTGTCAATATCAAGCTCGACCAGCCATCGGAAATCACTATCGACGCGATGCCGGGCCGGACTTTTACCGGACATGTGATCGAGATCGGCAATACAGCGATTCTGCGCTCGACTGGACTTGCGGCTTCGCAAAGCACCACATCCAGCCAGGAAGCCAAAGACTTCAAAGTGGTGGTAGCAATGGACAACCCGCCGGATGAGATTCGCCCGGGTTTGTCATGCACGTCGAAGATTACGACGGCAACTCGCAGGAATGCGGTGGCGCTGCCGATTCAGGCGCTGACGGTGCGCACGAAAGGTGATCTCGATACCAGCAAAGAGAAGCCGCTGAATCCTGATGCTGCGACGGTCAAGGCCAATAAGGAAGAGTTCACCGGAGTCTTCGTGATTGGAGCGGAGAATAAGGCAGAGTTCCGCAAAGTGGAGACCGGTATCTCAGGAACCACTGACATTGAAGTCACAGGCGGACTGAAGGAAGGCGACGAGATTATCATTGGACCCTATCAGGTGATTCGAACGCTGAAGAACGAAGCCACAGTGAAGGTCGATAACAAGCCGCCCGCGCCGAAGCCGGCGACTTAGGATTTCCTACTCGATGGCACAGACGGCTGAAGCGGCAGAGCGCGGCGAACAACTCAAGCGGGACGGCATCGTCATCCGCACGTACGACTTGTGGAAGACATACGTGATGGGCGATCAGACGATCAACGCCGTGTCGGGCGTCGATATCGAGATCCAGCGCGGCGAATACGTGGCGATTATGGGACCGTCGGGATCGGGCAAATCGACACTGATGAACCTCATCGGCTGTCTCGACAGCCCGACGCAGGGCGAGTATTTCATCAATGGCCGGCTGGTCAGTTCGATGAGCGATGACGAGTTGGCGCGGATTCGCAACAAAGAGATTGGGTTCGTTTTTCAGACGTTCAACCTGTTGCCCCGGGCGACCTCATTGCACAACGTGGAATTGCCGTTGATCTACAACGGGACACCGCCGGATCAGCGGCTGGAACGGGCGCGCGCGGCGCTCAAGCAGGTTGATCTGGAAGACCGGATGAATCACCGGCCCAACGAACTTTCGGGTGGGCAGCGTCAGCGTGTGGCCGTGGCGAGAGCGCTGGTGAATAATCCTTCCATCCTGCTGGCGGATGAGCCGACCGGCAACCTCGATACGGCGACAGGCAACGAAATCATGGCGCTATTTGCCCGGCTGCACAACGAGGGCAATACGATTGTGCTGGTCACCCATGAACACGACATCGCGCTGCATGCGCATCGCGTGATTCATGTCAGGGACGGCAAGGTCGAAAAGGACGAGGCCGTTCCCCACTAGGAACAGCCTCACGTTCGGAGTCTAGTTGCTGAGCGGCTTGTAGTAGCGGCTGTAGTATTTGCCGTAGTAGCCGTAGTAGTAGTAGCGTTCGCTCATGTCGGCGCGGACTTCATTCAGTGCCAAACCGAGAACGTTGGCGTGCAGCCGTTTGAGGCTGCTGAGAACACTGGCAACTGCATTGCGTTCCGTCTGACCGGCAAGAGCAACTACGACGACGCCGTCAACCAGCGCAGCGATCTGAAGACTTTCGGCAAATCCGAGAAGGGGTGGCGCGTCGCAGATGACGAGATCGTATTCCTTGGTGGCTTCGTCGAGCAAGTGGCGCAAAGTTTCGCCCAGTCCATCAGCCGCTCTCCGCGAAGGGGGTCCTGCGGGGAGGATGGACAGATAGGGCATATCGGGGTTTATCTGGAGGCCGTTGCGCCACTCCAGATCGCCATTGACGACGTTGGAGAGCCCGACATCGTTGTGAATGCCTACATGATTGTAGACACCGGGACGGCGCAAATCCGCATCGATCAGCAGCGTTTTACGTTTCTGCTGGCTGTGAACGATGGCGAGGTGGACGGCCGTGGTCGTCTTTCCTTCACGGGGCGTCGCAGAGGTGATCAGCAGTGAACTGGGCCGGCGATCCGCGTGGGGTAAGAGAATTGAGTCGCGGAGAGTTCGAACAGCCTCTTCATAAGTGTTCGCGGCGCCTTTGGTCGAGCCAAAGAGATCAACAGCCTTTGTGCCATCGGACTTCGTGGCTCCGGGCAAATGACCGCGCCATGCTTTCACAACAGGCAGAGAGCCCAGCACTTCCGTTTGTAACTGGCGCTGAATCTGGTCTGGATCGCGTAGTGTGTGATCGAGGTTGTCGCTTATGAAAACAACCCCGATTCCGAGGAAAAGTGAAATCGCGAAAGCTAGCAGCGCGTTCTGGCGGACTTTAGGGAAGACCGGGCCAATCGCGGGCCGCGCCAGATCGGCGAGCCGGATAGAACTGTTCTGAAATCCCGCGTTGATTCCGGCTTCTTTGATTTTCCGCGTTAATTCTTCGTAGAGAACTCTGTCAGCGTCGGCGTCGCGCTTCAGGTTTGTGTACTCAAGGTTCTTGCCGTTCAGGGCATCGGACTCGGCTTTGGTTTCGTCGAGGGTCTGCTTCAGCAACTGTTCGCGATTGGACGCTTCACGATATTCAACGTCAACGCGCTTGCTGATATCGGCCTTCAGCACATCGAATTGCTTGAGCAGTTCGGCATGTTGAGCTGCGGCCTTTTTATAGGCAGGGTGGTTCGTGCCGTACTGGGCTTTTACCGACTCGAATTTTTCGGTGTCTTCGGCAACTTTGTCAGCCAGATTTCGGATCTGAAGACCTTGTTCGGAGGCTTCCAGTGCTTCAAGCGAACCTTCTTTAACCGATTTCACGGCCGATTCTTTGCGGAATCGCTCAGCCTGTGCGGTCGTGTATTCCGTATTTAATTGCAGCAGCCGTGCGGACAAAATGTTGGTTTTTTCCGCGGGATTGATGACGTTAAGTTCTTTTTCGAATTGCGATAATGCGGCTCCGGACCGCTCCATCTTAGCTTGAAGTTCCTCAAGCTCTTTGGTCATGAACGAGGACAGCCCCGCTGAGGCTTGATATCGGATGGCGTAGCTGTGATCGATATAGCTCTTCGCCACGGCATTGGCTACGTCCGCCGCAAACGCGGGGTCCGGCGAGCGGTAGCTGATCTGCAGCAGGTAGGTTTTGGGCGGTCGCGCGACGGTTAAATAACCCAGCGAGATAGGTGCATCAGGGTGGGTATTCGATATCGGAATTTTCAGACCCTGCACGACAGGCCGAAGGACGGAGTCCGACGTTATCAGTTTCATCTGGGTCGCGAGGAAGAAGTCCGAATCGTTAATACGGCCTCCCGTCGCTTCCTGCCCGATTACGGCTGTCGGGGCCATACGGTCGACGTCGACCGTAGCTGTTGATTCGTAATACGGCGTTAGCCGCGACGAAACGATCACGGTGGCGGCCACAGCGAGAACCACAAACGCCAACAATCGCCATTTGTGGTGGCGCAGTACCCACAGGTAATGAGAGATGGGCAAGCCGCCGCCGGTGTCTTCAGCGTCTTCAGGAGCAGGAGTCTGGTAATAGGCTCTGCGGCTGAGCGCGGCCACCGAAGTGGTCTTGAAATCCGGTGTTGAAACAGTAATGACTTTGGGTTCGTCAATCATGGGCACTCATGGCAACCGACAGGACGCGAGATGCCGTAGCAGAATCGGCATACGATAGGGTCAAATGCTTCACGGAAGGAGAATAGAAGCGATTCCCAAAGTATACGACATCGCACGTAAATCGGGATTTTATGCTTTGGGTTGTTTCGCACGGATGCCAATGCTTCATATCCATCCTTTGATCGCACGTATTCCATGGAGTGTCATCCGGATGTATTTCGTTACTCCTCCGATCCGGAACGGAGAGAATCACCCGCTGTTTTTTGCGCATAGCCGCACAGCACGCCTCCGACGGCAAACCAAAGGATGGCTAGTGCCGGTTCCCGCAGTACATAGTCCACCAGGCTATGAACCAGAACGATAAGAAATCCAACTCCCCAGAGGGAACGAACTGCCGGCAACATCAGTGATCCTGCCAGGATCGCGATGAGCAGAGCGAAAGGGATTCCCCCTTCGGCAGTCCATTGCAGCCAGTCATCATGCGCTTCGTTAGCGATCACGCCGAGGTCAAAGGTGGCAAACGCTGGATAAGCGAGCGGCCAGGCTCCCATTCCAAAACCCGTTGCAGGCCGAAGCCGGATCATGTGAAGCGTCGCATACCCCAAGTCGACGCGCGCGCGCTCCGGAACACGGCTTTCAAAGCGTTCCTGGATAACATCGGTGCCGACAATAAGCGCTGCCGCACTGACCAATACAAAAATGACTGCTAAGACAGGCAGGGCCGCCCGAGTAGAATAATGTCGAGTCAAAAGCCAAACGGCCAGAAAAATGACCAGTTCCAGCAGAACCAGCACAACTCCTGCCCTCGATGCGCTGACTATGGTCGCCCCAAACAGGATCGCGTAGCTAACTCCGCCATAGATCAAATCACCCCTTAGAATTCGCCAAAGTGCAATGGGCGCAGCTATTTCCATGAAAGCAGCAAATTGATTCTCGTAGATGAACGTCCCGAAAACCGAAGAGGGCCCGGGGAACAACCCGAATACCTGGGTCGGGAAGCCATATTTCTGGATGATTGCGGCAATTGCCAGGACCACAGCCGCACCGAGCATCAGCTGTAAAAACCAGTGCCGCGCGCGACTGCCGGAGATCTGAAAGGCCAGGACGAATGCCACGCCAGATGCTGCCCAGGCAAGAGATGCACGCTCCGTCAATGCATTATTCGCGGAAGCTCCCAGCAAGACTTGGGCAGGCGCCCATAAAACGATGGCGGTAACCACAAGAATCCGCCAGTCGACACGGGGCCGTAGCGAACTCACCGCCCAGATAGCGCCGACAGCGGAAATCGAGCCAACCGCGAGACTGATCGCCCAATAGCGGGGGGACCAACCGGTAACCAGACCAGCTATGATCGCGGCCGCCAAAGCGATAGCGAGGAAACGTTCCGGCTGTCGAACAACACTCATATATCAGTCTGCCTGATGTCTCACATTTGTAAGAAAGGAATTTCAATAAATTCCTTAGGATTGGCCGACCTGATACTATAGCAGCAATTCCTTTTGTTCTAATTCCAACCCATTCTGTGAGTGGGCGGGCGTGAGCTTGCGCTGAAATGCGCAGTTTGCCGCCTGGTGCGGCTTGATGCAAAGAATTCTCCTGTCTATCCCCCACATGTCTGGTGCCGAAGAGGCCTACTCGAATGAAGCCTTTCGCTCGAACTGGGTTTCCACGGCGGGTCCAAACCTCGTGGCATTCGAAGAGGCATTCACACGCACGGTCGGTCTGCCCTGCGTCAGCCTCTCCAGCGGAACTGCCGCCATTCACCTGGGATTGCGCCTGTTGGGGGTGGACGCTGGCGATGAAGTCTTCTGCTCTACTTTGACGTTCGCGGCTTCAGCCAACCCAATCAGGTATCTCGGTGCCAAACCCGTGTTTGTCGATAGCGAAGCCGCCACCTGGAATCTCGATCCGTACCTTCTTCGAAGAGCACTGGAGGAGCGAGCTCGAATCAACCGGCTTCCCCGCGCCATCGTGGTCGTCCACCTTTACGGACAGTGCGCCGACATGAGTCCTATTCTCGAGGGCGCCGACTATTTCGGAATCCCCGTCCTTGAGGACGCCGCGGAGGCCCTCGGCGCTACTTATCGCGGCCAACCCGCCGGAACTTTTGGACGCGTTGCAGCCTTCTCCTTCAACGGAAACAAGATCATCACCACTGCCGGCGGAGGCATGCTGGCAGCGCGCGATTCCAACCTTATCGACAAAGCCCGTTTCTGGTCCACTCAGGCTAAAGACCCGGGTATCGCCTACGAGCATTCCGAGCTCGGCTACAACTACCGGATGAGTAATGTGCTGGCCGGGATCGGACGCGGGCAACTCGAAGTTTTGGATCTCAGGGTCGACCAGCGCCGTGCCATCGCAGCTCGATACCGCCAGGCTTTCACCGATCTCCCGGGTATATCGCCCATGCCCGAGGCCGCCTATGGCCGCCCGACCAACTGGCTTAGTTGTTTTTTAATCGATGAGCGTGAGTTCGGCTGCACCCGAGACCAGTTGATTGGCTGTTTGAATCAGGCCAACATCGAATCACGCCCCGTTTGGAAACCGATGCACCTGCAGAGGCTCTACGCGGATTGCGACTCGATCGGCGGCACCGTCGCAGAAGACTTATTCCACCGCGGCATTTGCCTTCCCAGCTCGAGCAGTCTCAGCTTCGAAGACCAGCACCGGGTGATTGCCTGCGTCCGCTCAACTGCGGAATCACGCAAACCATTGTCTGCGGGAGTTCGTTTTGTTTAGTTCAGCAAACCTGAGTTCTGGCGTCAGGGTGGGTAAGGCCCGCTTGTTTGTAGTGTATTTGATCGAAACGATGATCATCGCCGTCGCGGGGATTATTGCTTTCGGTCTGCGTTTCGATCTGAATGTCCCCGCGGTATACCTGCCTGCGCTGCGGACTGCATTGTTAGTGTGGATTCCCGTCAAGCTCATCAGCTTTCGAATCCTCGGATTAGACAAGCGCTGGGCACGCTACGCCTCGATGCCCGACCTGTTGCGCCTCGCCGCCTGCAACCTGATCGGAAGTTCCGTGGCACTGGCCATTCTCGTCTTGATGCGAAGCGGTGTCCCCCGCACCGTCTA